>Ga0189278_10031_pt1 | contig 271928 bp, 235 predicted proteins | sample N26A9minimetaG_FD_130326 | JGI IMG/M metagenome (GOLD analysis project Ga0189278, IMG submission 130326) | Marine microbial communities from the Costa Rica Dome - N26 A9 mini metaG | ecosystem: Environmental > Aquatic > Marine > Oceanic > Photic zone | place: Costa Rica: the Eastern Pacific... | reverse complement strand
TAGAGGTACTTTTACTTTGTGTCTAAGCGATGCTGCTGATTACGACTTTTATGAAGGAGCTGAAGACGTTACAGCTTTAATCAACACATGTTCTGCAGATGAAGCTTATACTACCACAGGTGCCACGGGCGACCTAAATGCTGCCAGCTGCTGGAATACATCTCCTAACTACAACAGGTGGTTCTCTTTTACCGCACCTGCCTCTGGTATGATGACGGTCACCGTTGACAGAGGTGGAAGCAAAGGTACAATGAGAAGAACTAACGTTGCCATTTGGGAAGCTGATGGTACTACCGAAGTAACGTGTAACCGATATGTTAACGACAATGATGTCGTATCGACAACTGCATTAAGTCTAACCCCAGGAAATACCTATTACATTTCTGTGGATAATGATTACAGCGGGTATAGGGGCACTTTTACACTTTGTTTGAGCGATCAGTCAGACTATGATTTTTACGAAGGAGCAATAGAATTAAATGATTTAGACAATTGGTGTTCAGCAGATGCTGAGTTTACAACAATTGGTGCAACAGGTGATCTAAATGCAGCCAGTTGCTGGAATACATCTCCCAATTACAATAGGTGGTTTAAGTTTACAGCCGTTTCTTCTTCTGTTACCATTGAAGTGAGAAGAGGTGGTTCTGAAGGAACTATCAGAAGAATAAATCTTGCACTTTTTGAAGCCAACGGTACAACAGAAGTCGACTGTCAGCGATATTCGGCTGATAACGACAATGTAAGTATTGTAACTTCGGGCTTAACGGTTGGAAACACTTATTATATTTCTGTAGATAATAACTACAGTGGATACAGAGGCACTTTCACTTTGTGTGTAGACAACATCAATCAGACCTATTATTCTATAAACAGTGGTGCATGGAATAGTGGCAGCAACTGGTCTCTTGTTGATCATTCGGGTGCTGCTGCGGGCACTTATCCTACCATTGGTGATTTGGCTGAAATCGAAGGACACACAATGACCATCACTTCTAATGAAGATCTTGCCGAAATACAACTTATCGCTGCCACAAATAATACAGGACTGACTGTGAGTAATGGCACATTAGACCTTGATGGAAGGCTGATTCTTACCAACACGGGAAATAACTTCAATCTCACTCTAACTATATCAAACAGCACAGTGAATGTTGGCAATGATTTTACCATCAACAGAAATGGCGGATCGGCAAATATTAGTGCCACGATAAGCAATAGTAACCTAACCATCAATGATGACTTCAGCATATTTTCAACGGCCGGCACCGGAGATAACACAATCAATGTAAGCACCCTTACAGGTTTTATAGTTGGAGGAGAATTAGTTTTGAGCAATACAGGTGGACCTAGATCGTCTATTTCAGTTGATAACTCAAATATGACTATCAGTGACGACCTTACGTTTACAGCATCTGCTGACAACCTCGTAGAATTATCACTCTCTACTGGCTCAGATCTTTACCTTGAAACTGATATTTTAAGAGGCTCACCTGCTTATGGCATACTTTCTAGTAGTGGTAATTCCAATGTGCATTTTATTGGCAATTCTCCTCAGGTACTAGCTTCAGGCGGCAGCGGAACGGGTGATGCAATTGCCTACGAAAACATAATTATAAATAATAGCAGTGGAATGAGCCCCCAGGTTACGCTAGGTGATGATCTAGATATATCAGGAACATTAACACTTACTGACGGTATATTATTATCCTCAGGAAGTAACTTGCTTACCTTCCTTGACGGATCATCAGTAAGTGGTGGTTCAAACAACAGTTTCATCGATGGACTGGTTAGGAAAATAGGCAACACACCATTTACTTTCCAAATTGGAGACAACAATAAATGGGCACCACTTGGCATTAACAATCTCACTGGTGATGCAGCCACGGAATTTTACGCAGAATATCACCATACGGCCTATAGTGACATTAGCAATTTCAGATCGCCAGATCCTAATGGTGTATTAACTAATGTTAGCGCAGTTGAATACTGGACTCTGGACCAGGCCGGAACTGTATCCAGTGCTGATGTTACATTACACTGGAAAGATCAAAGTGAAAGTGGAATCACCGATTATGCCGACCTCGAAATTGCTCATTACCACTCTACGAACATGGAATGGGAAAATTTTGGACAGGACAATATTCAAATGACTGATCCTGGTAGCATTACGGTAAATGGGGTTTCAAGCTTTAGTCCCTTTACTTTTGGATCTACTGGTAGCAACCCGCTACCCGTTGAGTTGGTCTCATTTGATTATGAAATGGTCAGCAACAGTGTAAACCTATTGTGGTCAACAGCAACAGAGTTGAATAACGATCGGTTTGAAATCGAACGCAGTCTGGATGGAAAAAACTTCAACAAGATCGGATCAGTTAAAGGGCATGGAAGCTCAACAAGTAAAACTAATTACGAGTACCTAGATTTAAACCCTTACCTTGGAAATGCGTATTACAGACTAAAGCAAATTGATTTTGACGGAACATACAGTTATTCTAAGTCTATTAATGTTAATAATAACTCAGGTTCATTTGCAGTCTTCCCTAATCCTGTTTTGGATGGTACACTCAATGTTTCTTTAAATACGGGTGCAGAAGGTGTTGCTACAGTTAAACTTATAGATGCAAGAGGAAGTATTGTATTCTATTATCAGTATAAAGAAGATTCAGGCAAAATGACTCAAATCAAACTAGATGTTTCTGATTTGAAGGCTGGTTTATATGTTCTAAAAGCTCAGGTAGACAATGAAAATGTTGTAAAAAGAGTAATGATAAAATGACAAACTGGAGTTCATTTACAAAAAAACTAGGTGTTAACGCGCCAATTGAGAAGCTATACTGGGCCTGGTCTACCCAAGAAGGTATCGAAAGCTGGTTTTTAAGAAAAGCCATCTACACAAAACTAAATGGGGCTACCAGAAAACCTGAAGAACCTATCCAGGCGGGAGATGAATACCTATGGCATTGGCATGGCTTCCCTGATAGTGTGAATGAAGCAAACAAAATAGTAAGTGCAAATGGTAAAGATCAATTGCAATTTTACTTCACGGGAAACTGTCTGGTAACGGTATCTTTAGAATCATTTAAAGGGCAAACCATAGTAAGTATTACACAAGAAAACATTCCTGAAGATCAAAACCCTAAAACCAATCTATTAGTAGGCTGTGGCGAGGGCTGGACCTTCTACCTTGCCAATCTAAAATCTATTCTGGAAGGTGGCGTTGATCTGAGAAACAAGGATGAAGAACTAACCGGTGTAATTAATTCTTGATCTCGCCCATTTAATTACCCAATCGACCACTAATCAGTATTTAACATACAGGCGAAGACCTTTTTGGTCTTGAAGGGTTATCTTTATTCCAAATTCCTAAATAAAATATACCATGAAAAAACTGATCCTGTTTTTGTTGGTGATTGCTACCCAAGCATCACTTGCACAAACTAAACTAATTGAAAAAGTAAAACAGAAGGATGACGAGCTTGTCATACCTTACGAAAAGTACGTATTGGATAACGGTCTTACGCTTGTTATTCACGAGGATCATTCCGATCCTGTTGTGCATGTTGATGTAACCTATCATGTAGGTTCAGCACGTGAAGAATTGAATAAATCTGGCTTCGCACACTTTTTTGAGCATATGATGTTTCAGGGTTCTGAAAACGTTGGTGATGAAGAACATTTCAAATTTGTAACCGAATCTGGCGGTACACTTAATGGTACTACAAACAGAGACCGTACAAACTATTTTGAAACTGTACCTAGCAACCAGTTAGATGTAATGCTTTGGTTAGAGGCCGACAGAATGGGGTATCTACTACCAGCCGTTACTCAAGAGAAATTTGAAGTACAGAGAGCAACCGTTAAGAATGAAAAAGGACAAAACTATAACAACCGTCCTTACGGCTTATTTAGAGAAGTAAACGCAGCTTCATTATACCCATATGGTCACCCTTACTCATGGTTGACTATCGGTAAATTAGAAGATCTTGATAGAGTCGATGTATCTGATCTTAAGAAATTCTTCTTAAGGTGGTATGGACCAAACAATGCTACGCTTACTATAGGTGGTGATGTAGATCCAAAAGAAGTCATCAGAAAGGTTGAGAAATACTTTGGTACCATACCTTCTGGCCCTCAGGTAGATCCTTTGAAAATTGAGCCTGTTTCTATCGATGGCGATAGATATGTATCTTACGTTGATAGCAACATCAGATTCCCTCTTTTATTATTTACCTACCCTACTGTACCAAGATATCACGAAGATGAGCCGGCACTTGACTGCCTGGCAGAAATCTTAGGAACAGGAAAAAGCTCATATTTTTATAAGCAATTTGTGCTAAATCAAAAAGCTATTCAGGCGAGTGCTTTCCATCCAACCACTGAGTTGGCTGGTGAATTCACCATGTTTACACTCCCATTTCCTGGTCAAACATTATCAGGTTTTGAAGACGAGATCAGAAATATTTTAGTCGAGTTTGAGAAAAACGGTGTTACTGATGAAGACATCGAAAAATTCAAAGCTAACTATGAGTCTCGTACGATCAACGGCCTGGCCAGTGTAAGAGGTAAAGTAAGTCAGCTTGCTGCTTATGAGACTTTCAGAAATGACCCAAATTTCATACAGAAAGATTTAGAAAGGTACCTTGCTGTTACCAAAGAAGATGTAATCAGAGTATTTAACAAGTACATCAAAGGTAAGCCTGCGGTTATCCAAAGTGTTTTGCCAAATGAGGAGACTGCACCAGCAAAACCTGATAATTATGAGCCTCAGACTGAAGGTGAAAACCCTTTTCCTCAAACAAACTATGCAGGCTTAGAGTATACAAGACCAGAAGGTGATAAGTTTGACAGAAGTGTGAAGCCAGTTGCAGGGCAGAGCCCGTTAGTTAAGGTTCCTGAAATATGGAGAGAAGAATGGGACAATGGGATTAAAATCATTGGAACTGAAAGTAGCGAAATTCCTACAGTTGCCATTCAATTAACGCTAGTTGGCGGACATCAATTAGATGTCAATGACCCTTCAAAAGCGGGTCTTGCACAACTGACAGCTTCAATGATGAATGAAGGTACTACTAATCTTACATCTGAAGAATTTCAGGAAGAGTTGAGAAAAATTGGCAGTTCAGTATCTATCTATGCTGGCCAAAACAGTACCGTAATTTCTGCTAATAGTTTAGTTAAAAACATAGACAAGACTTTAGAGTTGATGGAAGATGCAATGAAAAATCCAAGATTCGATCAGGCAGATTTCGATAGATTGAAGAAGCAACAAATCGAAGGGATTAAATCAAACGACACTGACCCATCGGCCATTGCATCATTCGTTTATAACAAACTCATCTATGGTGACAACCATATTTTCTCAGTACCAACAGCAGGACTTGCTGAAACCGTTGAAAATATCACATTGGATGATGTGAAGGCTTTCTACAAAAACTACTACTCTCCTTCTGTAGGTGAATTGGTGGTAGTTGGAGATATGTCAAAGTCAGAAATTCTACCTAAACTGGATTTCATTAAATCGTGGTCAGGCCCGGAAGTAACAATTCCTGAATTGACATTTGATGAATCAGTTGATGAAACAAAAATCTATCTTGTTGATAAAAAGGCCGCCCCTCAATCGCAAATTAGAATCGGATACCTTACCGATCTAAACTACGATCCAACTGGTGAGTACTACAAAGCTTACTTAATGAACTACAACTTAGGTGGTGCATTTAATAGCCGAATTAACCTCAAGTTGAGAGAAGAAAAAGGATGGACGTACGGTGCGAGATCTTACTTTGATGTAGATGACAACCCTGGTCCTTTCACAGCAGCAGCTGGTGTAAAAGCAGCAGCTACAGACAGTTCTGTTTATGAGTTTATGACCGTGATTGGCAACTACAAAAAGAATGGAATCACTCCGGAAGAAGTAGATTTCATGAAAAAGTCTATCGGGCAAAAAGATGCACTCAACTATGAGACTCCTGGGCAGAAGGCTGGTTTCTTAAGAAGAATATTGCACTACAACCTCGATGAAGACTATGTTCAAAAGCAGATGGAAATCCTGAACAGCATGACCAAGGAAGAAATCGATAAAATCGCAGCTCAGCGATTAAAGACAGATGAAATGGTGATTGTTGTTGTGGGTGATGAAGCAAGTAATATCGAAGGGTTACGCAAGCTTGGTTACGAGATTGTAAAAGTAAATGAGAAAGGCGAGGTGATCGAAGACATGAAAATGGATACTTCCAAATAAACTTCAGTAGCAACAATAGAAAAATGGCCTATCAAGTGATGATAGGCCATTTTTTTTGAGATCATTCGTACTTCAATGTTACAATGCCGTTGCCTTTTCAACCTGGCTATAGGAATTGTGTCAGGTTGGAAAACCTGACACCACACTGAAAAAGTAAACAACTATCGGATGGCTTTGAGCCATCCGATAGATTTAAAGATTTCTTTTTTATTCATACTTCAACGTATCTGCCGGATTGATCAAAGCAGCCTTGATAGCATGATAACTCACCGTAATGACTGCTATTACTAGTCCTGCCAACATGCTTAAGGCAAACAACTGCCATGATATAGAAATACTATATTCAAAATCAGAAAGCCACTTTTGCATCACGTACCATGAAATAGGTGCGGCAAGTGTGAAGGCAATTAATGCCAGCCATACATATTGTTTGTTGAGCAAATAAAAAATATTAGATAGCTCAGCACCAAAGACTTTTCTTATACCAATTTCTTTAGTTCTGTTAATAGCATTGATACCAGCCAACCCAAATAAACCTAAGCATGAAATAACAATAGCAAACAAGGTGGATAGCCCCATAATACTCATCCATCTCTCATATGAGGCATATTGCCTTTGTACATCTTCATCAAGAAATGTATAGTCAAATGGTTTATCTGGTTGTAAATCATTCCAGATACCTTTTAAATTATCAACCGACTGTGCAAGTTCCTGTGACTGTATCTTTATTAGCATGTTGGTAAGGTATCCATTTTGCAGGGTCAAAAACATAGGCTCTATCTCACTTTCAAGAGAGAGAAAATGGTAATTCTTAGCTACACCGATCACTTTGGCACCCAGGCTAGTACTATCTTCACGCCAGTTCAAATGTTCCTCCAAAGGGTTTTCCCAGCCCATATCTTCTACCAGGGCCTCATTGACAATGATTGCAGTCGAGTCTGACATAATATTCTGATCAAAGTTTCTCCCTGCTTTTAGTTCTATGGCAAGTGTAGGGATATAAAATGGATCTACAGTATAGACATAAGCTACTTTATTCTCACCATCTATTACGTAACCATTCCTAGACCAGCCGCGGTTAAAGGACGTGCTAGCTCCCGCAATATTAGCCACGAACGATTCCTTACTTAGTCTATTTCTCATGCGTTCCACAGTCATGTTAGAATTTTCATTCCAACCCATTTGGGTAGGGACTACAAGTATCTGATCTTCACTATACCCAAGATCTTTAGAAGTGATGTACTCCATTTGTTGATACATAACTACAGAGCTGATTATGAGAAATGCCGAAAGCGAAAATTGCAAAACTACCAAAGGTTTGGTAAAGCCTGCCTTAAGCTTTGTAGTAAAACCTCCTTTCAACACTTGAGTTGGCTTAAATGCAGATAGAAAGAATGCTGGGTAGCAGCCTGCCAATAACCCAACAGAAAAAGACAAAATCGCTCCTATTCCCAATATTTGCAACCAGGTAAATGCGTCTATTGTAATTTCCTTATCTGTAAACTCATTAAATGCTGGAAGGAACAAAACCACCATGATCAAACCAATGACCATTGAACCAAAGGCAAGTAAAACTGACTCAAGTGCAAATTGATTTATAAGCTGACCTCTATGTGCACCAATGGCTTTTCTCACACCTACTTCGGTTTTTCTGGAAGCTGAAGTTGTTAACGACAACGATACATAGTTGATACATGCAATAAGCAGAATCAGAACAGCTATACCACCAAGGATTAACGAATATTCGGGATCGCTTGATCGTGCCCAGGTCACCTGCGTATCAAGGTGGATATCTTTAATATTTTTATACTGATATTCGAAAAGGGTTACGTCCTTCGGAGCTTCATAGCGTTCTACCCACCGCTCCAAAGATTCAGACATGTATTTATCAACCAAGGCCTGTAAATTATCATGAAAGGATGCCATATCAGCATTTGGCCTTAGCTGAACAAATGTGGGAGTTGAAAAATTGTTCCACTGATCCATATTACTATCGTAAAAAGCACGATTTTCTTGAGCCATGAGAATCTCGAATTGTAAACTTGAGTTGGCTGGTGGCCCTTCAATTATTCCTACTATGGTATATTGTTCTTCGCCCCAGTAATCGATACTTACTGTTTGTCCCAGGGCCTCCTCAATGGAACTAAAATACTTTTTAGCTATTTTGGGAGTCACCACGATGTGGTATTTATCATTTAGAAGCTCATCCTTATTTCCATTGATGATGGGAAAGGAAAACATCTTGAAGAAGTCCTGATCGACAAACGTGATCCGCTCTCTAAAAACTTTATCATTGTAGGTGAAAATTGCCTCACTGCCTGCATTAAACCGAGTAGCATGTACCACTTGAGGAACCTCCTCTAAAATGGCCGGAGCTAGACCTGTTTGTAAATAAGCCGAATAGTTAAATTTTTCATCTGAGTGAGGGCGCCACAAATTATACGCTTTTTCTTCAATTCGAAAGATTGATTCAGCCTTCTCATGAAATTTATCGAAGCTCTGTTCGTCTTGAATAAATAGGTAAATCAAGATACAAAAAGCAATGCCTGTACTCAATCCAAAGGCATTTATAAAAGAAAACATTTTCTTTTTAGCCATGTTTCGACTGGCGGTTTTTAAGTAATTAGTAAACATGATGTTGTTGTTATTGAGTTTTAATTTATTTCTCAGTAGTATTTCTGGTCTAAAGAACTTAATAGCACCCCACAAGTATCTTCTTCTGGCTCGTTTTGCTCCCAACTCCACCAAGTCTTCACTAAACTGCTCTTCGAGATCACCCACGATACCTTCGAAAAGGTAATCAGGGCATGCCCATTCGAGTAGGTCAGTGATGCGCTTTGGTGGACGAGCTTCTTTCATATGGCCGCAATTTTTAGCTCGGGTATTAGTTTCCAGAGTTTGAGTTTTTGCTGTTGTATCGATTGCAGCACACTTATTCCAGCACTGGTTAGTTCAAAGTACCTTTTTCTTCTACCTCCTCTTTCCTTTGTGGCACCACCCATGTGAGACTTGAGCAGCCCCTTATCTTCAAGTCTGTATAGCGTTACATGTACAGCACTTAAGTTAACTTTCCTGTCGAGTTGACTTTTCACTTCCTCTACTATGGCGTTTCCATAAGACTCTTCTTTCAGAATCCCAACCATCGTGAGCATGAGCTCTTCAAATTCACCTAGGTATATATTACTCATCTATTTGTATATATTTTGTAAAACTAATACTCAAGATAATAAATATTTTTCATTTGTATATACTTTGTAAAACTAATAAGGTGACAAAATTTTTTAAAATAATGGCTGACATAATGATCTGTCATCCTGAGTTTATGAAGGACCTTATTAAATTCATTGAAATAACTTTCAAGCTTAGTAAGATTCTTCCTTCGTCAGAATGACAGCATCCATGGGCTACACAGATCATTATATCAGTCTGTTTCTTTATTCGTATTTTAAGGTTTCAGCGGGTTGTTTCATGGCCGTTTTAAGCGCCTGATAAGCGATGGTTAATAGTGCAATGGCTAAAGTGAGTAGGCCCGTAAGTAAAAATGTTCCTGCTCCTAATTCTATCCGATAAGCAAATGATGACAACCAATCCTGCATGAAATATACCGTGATAGGTACAGAAATAATTAACGCAATTACAATGAGCAATACATATTCTTTCGACAGTAGAATCAATATCTTTTGCTCAGACGCACCCAGCACTTTTCTAATACTTATCTCTTTGGTTCTGTTTTCCATATTTAGAGAAGCCAAAGCGAATAAGCCCATACATCCAATTACAATGGCGAGAATAGATGCTATGGTCACTATTTTACCGAGGTTTTGCTCCTGACGATACTGTGCTGCCAGTGTTTCGTCCACAAATGCATATTGAAATTCCTCTCCGTCAGCCACTTTATTCCAAATCGTTTCTAACTCTGAGATGGCGTCCTGTACTTTATCTCCACTCACCCTCACCATGAGTTTAGGAATAGGGTTACTACCAATCCCAATATTTTCGATCCCAGCGGCTATTACCACCGGATCCATGACCAATATAAGTGGTGTAACTTCTCCGTGTAATGAATTGTAATTGAAATCATTAACGACACCTATTACTTCATGGTCTTCAAAGTTATCACCAGGAATTCTGTTGCCTACGGCATTTTCCCAACCGTAAGCTTGCTTAAAGGCTTCATTAATGATGATCGACCTTCGCTTATCTGAAGTATTCTCATCCGAGAAATTTCTACCTTCCTTCATCTCCATACCCATGGTAGGAATGTAGCTATCGTCAACTACCAGCACATCAAAATTGCGGTACTTGTCGTTGGTATCGGTATAGCCTACGTTCGTCCAACCACCTGAACCAAATGTGTGGTTTGCAAGTGCTGCACCTTCTACTGCAGTAGAGTTATTCAATTCATTTTTCAACAAATCGCCTTTTTCCATACCTAAATTGATGCGATCTAACAGGCCTTGTCCACCAACTACATTGAGTTGAGAAACAAGTAATTGCTCTTTATCAAAACCTAAATTCTTTGTTTGAATAAAATTTAGCTGCTTTTTCATCAGCAAAGTTGTACTGATTAAAAATATGGTAAGTACAAACTGCACGGCAACCAAGCTTTTTCTGAGTGCTTGATTTTTACCACCCAATGTTTGTCGGCCTTTGAGTATTTGTGTGGGTCTAAAAGCGGAAAGTACAAGCGCAGGATAGCTACCAGCCACCACTCCTATGATGAGCAGTAAGCCCGCTACAACAGCCAGCGTAAATACATTTATTTCGAGTAATAAAGTACGTCCTGATAGCTCGTTGAAAAGCGGTAAGAACAAGTAAGCCAGCGCAAGCCCTACAAGCGTAGCTATCAATGTAGTGACTATTGTTTCGCTTAAAAACTGTGAAATAAGTTGTTGTCGTTTGGCACCTACCACCTTCCTTACACCAACTTCTTTGGCTCTGTTTATCGACCTGCTAATGGAAAGCGTAACGAAGTTCACCGCCCCCAGGAACAATATTAGCAATGCGATGGCCGACAAAATGTAAGCATACTGCGGATCACTTACAGGCGCAATGCCTACAGGCATTTCTGTATTGAGGTGTATGTCGGTGAGAGGCTGCAAACCAATTTCATAAGTCCCTTCCTCATACTCCTCTCCCATGATGCTTTTCACCATTGTGGGAAATTTGCTTACAAGCTGTTCATGATCTACACCTGGGTTAAGGATCACATATGTTTCTGCATTTACATTAAACCAGCTATTGAGCGCCCTTTCACTGAACAGGTCTGTATTGTTTATATCAGATATCAGTATGTTGAACTGAAAACTGCTGTTGGTAGGTGGGTCTTTAACCACAGCTTTTACCGTAAACACCCTTGGGCCATTGCCGAAGTCCATCTCGAGCGTCTCTCCTACTGCATTTTCCAACCCATAAAATTTCTTAGCTACTGAGGTCGTGATGATCACATTGTTTTTATCAGCTAAAGCCGTAGTTGGCTTGCCATACCTGGCCTCAAAATCAAATAATTCGAAAAACTTCGAACCGACTACAGATACCACTTCATTGTAGGCATCTACCCCGACCTGGATGGATTGACCCATTTGGTTGTACCTGGCAAACGCAGCAACCTCACTATAGTTTTCTTCCAATGCAGGCCCTAGTGGAAAAGGTGTAGTGGCATTAAAGAATTGTTCGTCTTCTCCATAATTTTCAAATACCCAGGCACGATATATCCTGTCAGCCTTGTCATGAAACTTATCGAAAGTCCACTCATCTTTGACGAATAATACAATGAGAATACAACAGGCAATGCCTGCAGAAAGCCCTGTAATCGTAATAAAAGAATGAAGTTTTGTTTTCCAGATATTACGAAAGGCAATTTTAATGTAGTTTCTAAGCATGATTTTGAGTTTTTGACCTTAGCGAAGGTCTTCAAAATTGACAAGTACCTAAAATGAAATGTAATAAGCTGACTTGAGTTTGTACTCAATTGTAAATTAAATGTAGTGAGTTGTTGTAATGGTTGGGGCACGATTGCATCGGGTGACCAAATGGGCACGCGTCACAAATACTGCACTAGCCTGGCATTAACGAAAGTAGCCCTACTCTAATTTTACCGCAATTTGGGGTAGCATAAGTGTCGATTAAGATTGATATCTTTAGCTAAAGACTAAACCTATGAAAATACTTCTTACAACAATTTTGGTGGGCACTTGCATCACACTGTTTGGACAAACTGCAGAGTTATTCTTACCTATATCTAATCCGTTGACTAACCGTGATCTTGCAATTTCACCTGATGGTCAGTTGCTATTATCTACTGCTCAAAGTATTAAACGTGAGAAAAGTGTGATAATCCTAGCTAAGAAGAATGGTGACAAATGGACTGAACCTGTAATCGCTCCATTTTCCGGGGAATATAGTGACCTGGAGCCTGCATTCTCCCCTGATGGTAAAAGACTGTACTTTGCCAGCAATCGACCAACTGCTGATAACAAAGAGAAAAAAGATTATGACCTTTGGTATGTAGAAAAGCAAGGAGAGCAATGGTCTGAGGCTGTTCGTCTTCCTGACATCATCAATACTTCTGCCAACGAATTTTACCCGTCCATTACGAAGGATGGGTCTATCTACTTTACAGCCACTTATGATGATACTAAAGGCAAAGAGGATATTTATGTAAGTAGATTTAGTGATGGAAAATACATAAAGCCAGAAAGCCTTTCTGAAGGCGTCAATAGCGCGACCTGGGAGTTTAATGCTTTTGTAGCTCCTGATGAGTCTTATATACTATTTAGCAGTTTTGGCCGTGAGGATGACATGGGCGGTGGTGACCTGTATATCAGTATGAAAGGTGATGATGGAAATTGGATGTCTGCTCAGCAATTACCATCTGCAGTTAATGGCCCAACCCTAGACTATTGCCCATTTGTTGACCATGATGGCAACCTCTATTTTACGAGTAGCAGACCTGAATATAAAGAGGCTATGACTTACAAAGAGATTGTAAATACACACAATAATGTGGAGAATGGGTTGGACAATGTATATGTAATTTCGCTGGAGGAAGTCTTATCTTTAATGGAGTAAATGGAGCAACTTCTTCAAGACATAAAAGGTTGTACGGTTTGCAAAGCCTACTTACCGTTTGCACCACGACCTGTCGTACAGGCTAGCCAACAGTCTAAAATTGCCATTATTGGCCAGGCCCCTGGATTAAAAGTACAGGAAAGCGGTATCCCCTGGGATGATAAAAGTGGTGACGAGCTAAGAAAATGGCTAAGAGTTACAAAAGAGCAATTTTACGACCCTGACTTATTTGCTTTAATTCCTATGGGTTTTTGTTATCCCGGCCGTGGCAAATCCGGTGACCTACCACCCCGACCCGAGTGTGCCCCACTTTGGCATCAAAAATTGCTCAACGCTATGGATGGTATTAAACTCACGCTACTCATAGGCCAATACGCTCAAAAATACTATTTGGAGGAAAATGCCAAGTCAACGCTCACAGAAACTGTGAAATCATTTAAAAGCTACGCACCTGACTACCTGCCTTTAGTACACCCATCCCCTCGTAATAATATCTGGAAAAGTAAAAACCCCTGGTTTGAAAAGGAGGTTGTGCCAGCGTTACAATCAGTTGTCAAAAATGTGATGGGTTGATTCTCGCTGGCGCGCAATTGCGTTGCATGACTTTACTTATCACAATGGCATAAAAAAAGACCGCTTTACAGCGGCCTTTCTCACCTATCAAAACACAATCTATGAAAAACTAAAAATCACCGTCTTCCCCTCCGTCAAAGTCTCTGTCCTCACGGGATCTTTGCTTCTTCTGATTGATTCTGTATGTGAAAGACAACCTTACTTGTCTTGCCCTCCACTGAAACTCACTTTCTTCTATGAAATTGACTGTTTCCGTTTCTCCTCTGTACTTTCTATTGTTAAGTAAGTCTCTTACAGATAAACTGATTGTGCCTCTCTTTTTAAACACATCTGTATTTGCACCCAAATCAATTGACGTAATACTATTACGTACCCCTTGAGTAGTTTTTTCTGGCGCCCTATAGTTTGCGCTAAGCTGTAAGTCAAACTTTCCCACTTTAAAGCGGTTATTCAACCTAAATCTGGCCGTATAAGTATCACGGCTCAAATCAATATCATTAAAAGAGCCTTCAGTCACTGCTCGGTAAAAATTGAAATTACCATTTATATTAAGCCAATCCGTAGGGTCTGTGTTGAAATTGGCCTCCACACCATAGGCATTTTCTGTTCCGATATTTCGAGGCATCGAAACCGTATTAATACCATCTTCCGATATTTCAATGCGGTCAATCACCTGAGTGGTATATCTGAAATACGCCCCCACATAAATTGAAGACTTGTTGAGGTTATTTAATAGACCTACCTCATAGGAGTCAGCAAATTCAGGATCCAGGTCGGTGTTACCCATTCTTATATTTCTAGGATCGCTAAATGATGAGAACGGGTTGAGGTACCAAAACCTGGGCCTGGATATTCTTCGACTGTAGCTGGCCTGCAACGTACGCATGTTATTTAATTTGTAAGAAATAAATGCACTCGGGAAAAAATTCAGATAATCTTTCTCATTTGTTTCATCTGTTTCTTGCTGAAATGTGGTAATAAAAGTCTGCTCAGCACGCATGCCTAACTGATAACCCCACTTATCCATCTTATTTTCAAAAATAGCATACGCAGCATGCACATCTTCATCATAGACAAAATAGTTGGAGAAATTGCCAAATTCCTGCCAATTGCCCTCACCATCTATCTGCTCCAATGTCACATCACTACTGATTTCTCTAAAAGTACCACGGTACCCGGTTTCAAATTTCTTACCCTCACCAAAAGGATACACATAATCTACCTGTGCCAATATGTTCTGATCGCCTTGCTCATTAATTGAACGCTGATATCTGATCAAATCAGAGCCTGTAAGTAAATTAGCAGAGTCAATAGATGAGGCTTCAGTTTCGTCATTATCTCTGTACTGAAACTCAGCTACCAACTCATGTCCCTCACCTTTCATTGTTCTGCGATAAGTCATCTGATATTCATAATTATCGTCATCCTCTATTTCAGTATCCTTTCTAAGTGTATTATTAAATAACACTCGATTAGCATTTCTATCGAAATAAGTAATGTCGGTTATATTTTCTTCATCTGAAATTCTCGTCAAACCACTAGCCGTAATGATGTTATTTTCATTGATATAGAAGTCTGTACCTATTCTGAAGTTATGCGAGGTACCAGTACGTAGTCTTTCATTGTCTATATAAGTAAAAAGGGTAGTATCGTTGCTTAATGTTGTACGATCAGTAAAGCCACCTCCGGGATTTTCTCTGTAATTGATACCATAGCTACCGAAAAGATTGAAACTCCCTGTACGGTAATTAACATTACCTGAAAAACCATAGTTAGACGGATAACCTGTATTGGCTGTGAATGATCCATTAAAACCTTTCTCTCTTTCCTTTTTGAGAATGATATTGATAATACCTGCAGAACCTTCTGCATCATATCGTGCCGAAGGGTTAGTAATCACCTCTATACGCTCAATTAAGTCTCCCTGTAGCTGACGTAGACCATCGGCATTGCTTATACCCACAAGTCCGGAAGGCTTACCGTTCACAAGAATACGTACGTTGCTACTACCTCTTAAGCTCACATTACCCTCCACATCGACACTTACTGATGGAAGGTTGTCCATAATTTCGGAAGCGTTAGCACCAATATTGGCAAGGTCTTCACCAACGTTAAATACTCGTTTGTCTAACTCAAGCTGCATTTGACTTTTGTTGGCAGAGACTACAACTTCTTCCAATGTCTCGGTATCACCGGATAGAGAGACACTACCTATGTCAATCACCTTATTATCTCTGTTAAAAGTGATGTCATTTATATACTTCGTCTCATAACTGATAAACTGAAGTTTTAAAATATGCTTTCCTGGTTTTCCTGATATAGTAAATTTTCCTTTAGGATCAGTGATAGACCCATCCACAATGGTACTGTCACTCGCTTTGAGTAAACTCACTGTAGCATATTCTAAAGGATTGCCTGACTCAGCATCAAAAATTACCCCTGAGATTTTGAATGGGTTTTCTCCAGTCCGCTGTCTGCCCTGTTGTGCAGAAAGTATGTTGGCTACAAATAGTAAGCTTATTAATAATGTAAATTTTCTCATGTCGATCATATAAATTATAACCCAAATGTAGGAGATAGGTTTGAGCTAAATCTGAATCAATTTTGAAGGAATTCTGAAGTTTTCAATTCAACGGGTCAAATCGGCTATTATCGCTTGTATTTATTAAAAATAATTTCAATTCGATGCCTGTTTTGGTCATAGGTGTAGTCGATTGTGAAGTCATTTACATCACAAATTTTCTTAACGATAGCCAACCCTAAGCCTAATGACTGCTTACTTTGATTCCCTTTTTTAAAACGATCGAATAGCTCTTGCGGGCTCACGGTAAGTGGCTCACCGGTGTTGGTAATCTTTAGTGATTTTTTAGAGAGTACGATACTTAATTCACCAGACTCTACATTATGTCTGATGGCATTTTGTAGCAAATTTGTGATCATAATACCACAAAGCACCTGGTCAATATTAACCTTGATATTACCCTCTATTTTCTTCTTCAGAGCAATTGATTTGAGGTTTATTAGCTCCTCAAAATCATAGATCTGGCGTTCCAGGGCTGTACTGATATTAACTTCATCACGCTTTTCAAACTCCTGGTTGTCAATCTTAGTCAATAGAGATAATGCCTCATTGAGTTTCGACAGTCTTCTCAACGAGTTTTGAGCCGAGGCAATCATTGCAGATTGCTCGTCCGTGATATTTTCAGAGTTAATGAGCATCTCTAACTTACCATTTGCAATCGAAATGGGTGTTTGCATCTCATGAGCTGCATTTTCTGTAAACTCCTTCATCACCTGGTAGTCACGCTTCATTTTCAGTGTCATATCATTAAGAAAGCGATTGAGCTTATCAAACTCTGTAGTATTAGATTTAGGAAACTCCTCATTTACCTTTTGCTGCAGACTAAAATCTTTAATCAGCCCAAGTGTTTTGTTAAAAGGCTTCAATAACCACAGGGAAGTCAGGCCACTTAATATAAGTACAACCACCGTGAGCAAAACGTACATTTTAATTAATGACTCCTGCACACCTTCTGCAATATCATCCTCTTCTACAATTAGATCGTAAAGCGATATTTTGTAGAATTTATTATTGATTTCCCTCACCACATCGAGCTTCACATGCGGTTCCATACGCTGTAGGGTCGCATGCATAACTAACGTGTCGGAAAAAACGATTTCAGTTTCTTTTCCCGCAGTCAAGGGTTCAATGCTAATTTTATCACGTTTAAAAGGTTTATCGAGATCACGCCTTTCGATCATATTTGAAACAGAAGAAAGCCTTTCTCTAAGAAATCTCTGCTCCTCAAGATCTACCTCTCTATTAATCACTTCAAAGGTTATAATGCCTCCAAGCAAAAAAACCACAAAGGAAATGAGCAAATAAATGATCGTTATTTTGAGTATAAGCCTCATTACAAATTAGAATTAAATTTATACCCGGAGCCATACATGGTTTGTATATAATCTTTACCACCGGCTGCAGTGATTTTCTTTCTTAGGTTTTTTATATGTTGGTATACAAAATCAAAAGAGTCCATAGCATCCATATAATCACCCCATAAGTGTTCTGCGATGGATTGTTTAGTCAATACACGGTTTTTATTGACTATCAGGAACAATAGTAGTTCGTATTCTTTTCTGGTAAGGTCAAGTGTGGTATCACAGACGACTACCTCAATAGTCACTGTATCAATGGTAATTTCGTTAAATACCATTTTACTATGACCACTCATTTGTCTTCTTCTATAAATTGCCTTTACACGTGCATTAAGTTCCGATAAATGGAAGGGCTTGGGCAAATAATCATCTGCACCCAGCTCAAGGCCTTTGATTTTATCATCTAACGCGTTTTTTGCAGAAATTATTAATACTCCAATATCTGGGAAATGTGCTTTGATATACTCTAATACATCCATACCAGAGCCATCTGGCAACATCAGGTCGAGTAAAACTACATCATAGTCAAAGCCTGTTAATTTACTTATTGCCCTTTGTTGTCCGGGCACGGTTTCAACAACATAGCCCTCTTTTGCCAAGTAACCAGAGATATTATTGGCCAGTTCATCATGATCTTCTACTAATAATAATTTCATTAGGCTATAAAATTAACTTCGCTTTTTGAAGAGATTTTGAAGTTAATTAAACAAACACTCAAATAACAGGATGTAATGAGTATTCGCTTTTAGTTAAGTCGTCAGTCCACTCAAAATTATCAGACGACTAGTTTATAACAAAAAAGGCCGCTTTTCAGCGGCCTTTTCGGTTTACAAGTTGTTAGTTATAGTCAACTATTGCTTCACAACCTTGTGAATAACGGTATTTTCACCGTCTGTTACTCTTACAAAGTAAAAACCTGACTTCAACTCAGAAACGTTGATTTCAGACTGATTACCTGTAAGTGTTCCTTTTTGCCAAACTCTACCTGCTGTGTTTATAATCACATAATCAGGTGACTCCATTTTACCTGAGTAGATAGTAATTTGGTCATTTGCAGGGTTAGGGAATACTGAGAATCCGGCAGGTGCCGTACCTTCAGTAGTTACCGAACGAGCCATTGCTCTTGCTCCGCCACCAACACAGAAGTTAGTAGTTTCACTTGAGCCAAATGATCCGCCTGAGGCTAATGTTGATCCTCCAGAAGTAAGTGAGTATGAACCATTTCCATATGAACAGCAAATACCATCACCGTAAGCATCACTTATTATAAAGTCATAACATCCATCAGCCAATTCGATCGCCTGGTTGATAGTAGAACCATCAGGCTGCGACCCGTAAGTACCTCCAGATGCCATTACTGTCGATCCACTTCTAATTTCCCAGCTTGTTTCTTCAGGATAGTTATCTAATGTAATAGAAAGGTTTACTGTGGTAGTACCACCTCCGCCACCACCTGACGAAGAAAGACTAATGGCATCTACAGCCATATCTCCCTGCCATGTAGTACCCGTAGTACCAACAAATCTTAGCTTAACATCATCACCAGTGTATGCACCTAAATCTACATTAGCTTCTTGCCAGCTATTTCCCTGGTTGCCACTCTCAGACCAAACACTTGACCAGTTGGTGCCGTCAGTAGTTGCTTGTAAATCTAGACCTCCCATAGCAGCAGCACCATACATATGGTATCTGAATGAGAAAGTTGCGCTACTTGCACCAGATAAGTCTAAACAAGGGCTTTCCATGATAGCCGTTTTGTTTGAGTAGTTAGGACTAGAAGACTCTATATACATGTAGAAACTTCCGGCATAAGCAGCAGAAGGACCTGTATTGCTAGAAGGCGTTCCACCACTTCTTCTTGTCCAATCAAAGTCATCTCCACCAGCTTGTGCCCATGCACCAAAGCTACTTTCAAAACCTTCGCTGTAACCAGGGGTTTCAGTTGCTCCACATGTAAGGCCTCCGCCTCCGCCTCCACCAGTAGTGGTAGTTAGTGAAATATTGTCAACTGTCATGTCTCCCCTGTAAGAAGAACCTGTAGTTCCTTTAAATCTTAGTTTAACTGTTTCTCCTAAATAAGTAGAAAGATCTACACTGGCACTTGCCCAGCTATTTCCCTGATCTCCGCTTCTAGACCACACAGTATTCCATGTTCCATCAGTAGAAGCCTCTAAAGCTAACGTACCCATATTTGAACCATACATGTGATAGTCAAAGTCAAATGATGCGCTGGTTTCACCAGAAAGATCGTAGCAAGGGCTTTCTACAATAGCCACTTTGCTTGGATAGTTAGGGCTAGACGCCTCAACATATAAATAGAAAGACCCTTCATTTGCAGAAGATGGACCTGTACTGCTCGAAGGTGTACCACCTGAGTTACGTGTCCAGTTAATGTCGTCAGCAGATGACTGCACCCATCCACCTAGACCTGATTCGAATCCTTCGCTGTAAGGGAAAGAAGATACTGTGCTTTCACAAGTAAAAGTACCTCCGCCTCCACCACCAGGAGTGTAAACAGGATCTAATAAGAAACCTTCACGGCCACCGCCTGAAGAGAAAGTAGCCTGCATTCTTGAGTCCTGACCAGCTGAGAACATGAACATACACGCATCATCTACATAATCCATATAATTCATAAACATATCGCTTTGTCCACCTGAACAACTGTTGGTACCTGCAGAAGGACAGCCATAGTTAGGGTTACCAGCTACAGGCGTATCGCTTACGAAGTCATCCTGGTTACAGTTACCATCACCCCAGATGTGTCTAAGGTTTAACCAGTGACCTACTTCGTGGGTAGCTGTTCTGCCACGGTCAAATGGCGCTGAAAGGTAAAAGCTACCTCCGCCAGAGGCAGTTGCATCTCCAAAGTACTGCGGAGACATTACAACACCATCAGTAGCAGGGTCGCCACCAGGAAATTGTGCGTAACCTAAGATACCACCACCGATATCTGCCACCCACATGTTTAATATTCTTGCTGGCTCAATCGGAGGATAGGCTGATTTTACAGCATCGTTGGTACCCCACGTTGCGCGACTATCAGCATGTCTTTGAATCTCTAAGATTTCAAATCTGATATCGGTATCGCCAGACCTTACACTTGTAAAGATTGAAGGCACATCATTATAATCACTGTTAGTAGCACTAAAATCCATATTTAATCGGTCAATTTGAGATTGAACCTGTGCATCAGAAATATTCTCTTGCGAGTTTTCATACACAACATGTATAATACATGGTATGATGATTTGTCCATTGGCCTGACGATTTTCAGGGTTTTGAGCAAATCTCTCTGTAAGCGCTTGAATCTCGGCCTGTCGCTGAGCATAGTCAGGATTGTTGGCCAAATGTCTTTCATGTACTTCCTGCGAAGCACAATGTCTTTCCTGGGCATTGGCAAACTGAAAGCAGCTTGCAAAAGCACCAATCATAAGTAAACGTTTGATCATATAAATTTGGTTTAAGGTTGAAAATACATATCAAAACATCCAACCCTAACCACAAAATGGAAGGCATATTAAATATACTTACAAGAAGCCACCTCCAAGGAGGCAGTTGGTTCAGGTTGAAAATTTGACTACGCTATTTATTAAAATTTTATTACAACACATAATTTATATGGCCTTTAATCTAAAATTCAATATTTAATTTTATGTCATCTGTAAATCTCAATATTTTCTACCTTTTAATGTTCAAACAAACGTTTGCATAAGAAAAATTGGCGATTAATTATTGTACAACATTTGAATTAAATCTTTAAACAATTTATCTATGCAACTGTTGCCACTCAAACATTTAGGAACATCATGGGCAAATATTCAATTAAAGAGTTAGAAAAGTTATCAGGTATAAAAGCCCATACATTGCGTATTTGGGAAAAACGCTACGCTATCATCACGCCAGACCGTACCGATACTAACATTCGCAAGTACAGCGATGAGGAATTGAAGAAGCTGCTAAAGATTTCCATTTTAAATCATCACGGTGTCAAAATCTCAAAGATTTCTAAAATGAATGAAGATGAGATTAAACAACGCGTAAATGAATTGAGTGCAGAAAAACATGATGATGACCTTTGCCTTTATATTGACCAGTTATCAATTGCAATGGTTGAACTGGATGAGCTAAAATTTGAAAAGCTCCTATCTAATTACATTCTTAGGTTTGGATTTGAAAAAACCATACTTGATATCCTTTATCCATTTTTGGAGAAAATTGGTGTATTGTGGTTATCTGGGAATATAACGCCAGTCCAGGAGCACTTCATGTCCAATCTTATCAGGCAAAAAATTATAGTTGCCATAGATGGATTGACGGCAACAAATGACAAGCAAGCCAAGTCAGTAGTATTATTTCTACCAGAAGGTGAGCTGCATGAAATAGGATTGCTCTTCTATTCTTTCATGGTAAAACAATTACAATATCACACATTTTATCTGGGACAGTCTGTTCCATTAAACGATCTAAAGAAAATAACTGATAAGATTAACCCTGATTACTTAGTTACTTCTATAAGTCAAGTACCCACCGACAATACAATTGAGGAATTAATTACACAGTTATCCTCAAAATTCCCCAAAGCCAAGATAGTAGTATCTGGCCACCCCATTCAACAATTAAACAAAGAACTGCCCCATAACGTGACTCGTATAACTTCAGCGCTAGATTTTAAGCGGCTAATGAGTAAAACTGCGGCTAACAAATAAATCCGGCATAATGTTTTCTTCCGTATATGTGTCTAAATCGGTGTTTAACCATTATTTATTTTTTTGTTTAATTTATTTTCATTTTAATTAAACATTTTATTGATAACACCGTAAAGATGTTTATATTTGTTTAGTTATTAACCTAATTTGTTAAACATGACTGCTATTGAATTTAATCACCGAGTCGCTGCTCTTAAAGATACTCTTCAACTATTTACAAGAAAGTTTGTAAAATCTCAGGAAGAATCTGAGGATCTGGTACAGGAAACAATCCTTAAAGCGCTTACCTATAGGTCAAAATTTAAAGCCAATACTAATCTTAAAGGTTGGTTATATACTATAATGCGTAATACCTTTATTAACAACTATAGAAAAGCGCAGCGAGCTAAGACGTCACATGATGATACTAAGGAATTATATTATCTTAATGTGGCTGATAATCATACCTTCAACACGCCAGATGGCTCTTATGAATTTAAGGATATAATGAATTCGGTAGACAAAGTGCGTGATGATTTAAGAGTACCTTTTAAAATGCACGTTGAAGGATATAAGTATCAGGAAATAGCAGAGCATTTAGAAATACCAATTGGTACAGTAAAGAATAGAATCTTTCATGCGAGGAAAGAAATTCAAAAGAAGCTGACTGCTTACTCAAATTAATTTAAATTTAGTAGATGAATAAGAAGGTAGCTGTCATTGGATCAGGATTTGCCGGCTTATCCGCAGCTAGCTGTTTAGCACGAGACGGGTATGATGTAACGGTATTTGAGAAGAATGATCAGCCAGGGGGTCGTGCAAGAAAATTTGAGGCTGACGGATTTACCTTTGACATGGGCCCTAGTTGGTATTGGATGCCTGACGTATTTGAACGTTTCTTTAATAAATTTAACAAATCCACCTCTGATTACTATACACTGGAAAGATTAGATCCATCGTACCGTGTGGTTTTCGGTCAAGATGATGCGATAGACCTTCCCGCTAACCTTGAAAAAGTATTTGAACTTTTCGAAAGCATTGAAGCAGGAAGTGCTAAACAACTCAAGAAATTTTTAGATGAAGGAGCCTACAAGTACGAAGTAGGCATGAATGATTTGGTTTATCAGCCCGGTAAGTCAATCTCAGAATTGGCAAGTTTAAAGCTAATCACTGGGGCCTTCAAGCTCCACGTTTTCAATTCGATAGCATCATACATTAGAAAATATTTCAAGCACCCGAAATTGATCCAACTATTAGAGTTTCCGGTGCTTTTTTTGGGTGCTATGCCTTCTAAGACCCCTGCACTATACAGCTTAATGAATTATGCGGATATCTCGTTGGGCACCTGGTACCCTAAAGGAGGTATGCACAAAATTATTGAAGGTATGGTAAAGCTTGCCGAGGAGCAGGGGGTGAAATTTCAATATAATAGTGCTGTAGAGCAAATTACCATGAACAGCACACGAGCAAAAGGAATTAGAGTTAATGGTTCGGAAATACAAGCAGATTATGTAGTAGGTGCTGCAGACTATGAGCATATAGAGCAAAATTTATTACCAAAGAAATTTCGGAAGTATTCAGCCAAATACTGGGATACACGAGACCTGGCGCCCTCCAGTCTAATATTTTACCTTGGTATCAATAAAAAAATTAAAAACCTGCTTCATCATACGTTGTTTTTCGATCAGTCATTTGAAAAACATGCTAAAGAAATTTACACTAATCCGAAATGGCCAGACAATCCGCTATTCTATGTCTGCTGTGCTTCTAAAACAGATGACGCGAGTGCCCCTGAAGGATGTGAAAATGTATTCATCCTGGTGCCTGTGGCACCTAACCTGCAAGACAATGAAACCATAAGAGAAAAATATTATGACATGATTCTCGATCGGCTTGAAAAGTTAACCGGGGAATCATTAAAAGATCATGTAATCTTTAAGAGAAGTTATGCTCACAACGATTTCAAAAAAGACTACAATGCATTTAAAGGCAACGCATACGGCCTTGCAAATACTTTGATGCAAACTGCTAACTTGAAACCATCAATGCATAGCAAAGTAAAAAACTTACTGTATACCGGTCAGCTTACCGTTCCTGGTCCAGGAGTGCCTCCATCGATAATTTCAGGACAGGTGGTAGCTGAAGAAATCAAAAAACTTGCCTTATGAAAGAACTATTCGATGAAGTATCGATTCGATGTAGTCAAATGACAACACATGCGTATAGCACCTCATTTTCCTTAGGGATTAGGTGTCTTGATAAATCGATACGTAAACCAATTTGCTCGATCTACGGGTTCGTAAGATTTGCCGATGAAATTGTTGATACGTTTCACGATTATGATAAAGCATCATTATTACAGCGCTTTAAAGAGGACACATATAAAGCCATTGAAGAAAAAATAAGTTTGAACCCCATTCTACATAGCTTTCAGCTGGCTGTGAACAAATATGACATTGACCTAAAACTTATAGATCAATTTTTGTACAGCATGGAAATGGATCTAACTGAGAAAAAATACTCCAATGACGAGTTTGAGACCTATATATTAGGTTCTGCTGAAGTTGTTGGACTTATGTGTCTGCATGTATTTTGCAATGGTAATAAAGAGCAGTTTGAAGAGCTTAAACCCTATGCAATGAAGTTGGGGTCAGCTTTCCAGAAAATCAATTTTCTAAGAGATCTAAAAGATGATTATGTTGAGATGGGCAGAACATATTTTCCGGGAATAGAGATGTCTCAGTTTAACGACAAATGCAAAGCCGAGATAGAAGAAGGAATTGAAGAAGATTTTAGAATGGGCTATGAAGGCGTTAAAAAACTTCCTAAATGCGCAAAATTTGGCGTCTATCTGGCCTACGTTTATTACTACTCATTATTTAAGAAAATCAGAAAAACCCCTTCGTCAAACGTACTGTCAAAAAGAATAAGGATAGCCAATCCGATTAAGGTGAGCATTCTATTTTCAACCTATCTCAAACACCGATTAAGACTTATTTAATGGAGCAGGTAATATTGGTAGACACAAAAGATAATGCCATAGGGCAGATGGAAAAACTTGAAGCGCACAAGAAAGGAGCACTTCATAGAGCCTTTTCTGTACTTATTTTTAATGACAAGGGTGAAATGCTTTTGCAAAAAAGAGCCGATAGTAAATACCACTCAGGAGGCTTATGGACCAACGCGTGCTGTAGTCATCCCCGACCGGAAGAAGATACTACACACGCTGCAAAACGCAGGCTGCAAGAAGAAATTGGCCTTGACATCACGCCACGGTTTGTTTACAAATTTATTTACAAAACAGACTTCAATAATGACTTAATCGAACATGAGCTCGATTATGTATTTATAGCGGAGCATAATGGCGCGCCTACCATCAATACAGATGAAGTTTCGGATTGGAAGTATATGGCCATCAATGATTTGAAAAAGGATATAATAGAACACCCCGAACAATACACTGTATGGTTCAAAATAATTGTCGAAAATATCGACAAACACCTCACTTTAACTGCATAAATTATGTTTTCATTATTTAAATCAGATCCTGCCAAAAAAATTAAAAAGCAGAGATCCAAACTTTTAAAAGACGCTGTTGAAGTCCAAAGGTCCGGAGACTTGAAGGCCTACGCCCGCATGATGGAACAAGTCGACAAGCTTGATAAGGAATTAGAAGCCCTTGACAATAAATGAGTGAACCCAAAGTCAATATTTTTTGGTTTCGAAGAGACCTGAGGTTTGACGACAATCTGGGGCTATACAATGCCTTAGACAGTGACTTGCCAGTTATACCCATATTTATATTTGACAAAAACATACTTGACGATCTTGAAGAAAGAGATGATGCGAGAGTAACGTTCATTTGGGATCAGCTCAACAAGATCAATCAGGATTTAAAAGAGAAAGGTTCATCTCTATTTACTTTCTACTCCACACCTATTGAAGTTTTTAAAGAACTTCAGTCAAAATACGATATTGGGACAGTTTTCACGAACGAAGACTATGAGCCATACGCCCGAGAACGTGATGAGGAAATCGAACAATTTCTCGTAAGTAAAAATATCACCTTTAAAAAATTTAAAGACCATGTAATTAAGGGGCCGGAAGAAGTGCTAAAAGATAACGGTGATCCTTATGTAGTGTTCACACCTTACAGCCGGGTTTGGAGAAAAAAACTTACTTCAAAAGACCTCGAGTCGGTTCCTTCTGCCTTGTATTTTGATAATTTTATCTCCACAAGTTATAGTGAAATCATTCCTCTGGAAAAGATGGGTTTTAAGAGATCAGCCCTTAACATCCCCAACGAAAACCTCACTGATCATACCTTAGAAAATTATAGTGATACAAGGGATTTCCCTGCAAAGAATGGCCCGTCCAGATTAGGTATACATTTTAGGTTTGGCACAATCAGTATAAGAAAAATTGCACAAGAAGCTCGAAAAAAAAGTGATGTTTATCTTAATGAGTTGATTTGGCGAGAATTTTACCAAATGATATTGTGGCACTTTCCCCGAGTAGTTGACGGCAACTTCAAGACAAAATATGACGCCATTAACTGGCAAAACAATGAAGATGAATTTGAAGCCTGGTGTGAAGGAAATACAGGCTACCCGATTGTTGATGCCGGCATGCGAGAGTTGAACAATACAGGCTACATGCACAATCGTGTACGAATGATTGTTGCCAGTTTTCTAACAAAACACCTGTTAATAGACTGGCGTTGGGGTGAGGCTTACTTTGCTAAAAAATTACTTGATTATGAGTTGGCATCTAATAATGGTGGTTGGCAATGGGCAGCCGGAACAGGTACAGATGCACAGCCTTATTTCAGAATTTTCAATCCAGAATCACAGACTAAGAAATTTGACAAGGACTTAAAGTACATTAAGAAATGGGTGCCTGAATTTCAGGAACTCAGCTACCCTAAACCAATCGTGGATCATAAAAAAGCCCGCGAAAGAGCACTTAGCATCTACAAATCAGCTTTAGACAAATGAAAATATTACTCACAGGTGCAACAGGCTATATCGGCCGTAGATTATTGCCCATTCTGGTAAATGACGGTCATCATGTTGTGTGTGCTGTGAGAGATCAGCGAAGGTTTGATTGGGATGATTTCGATAAGGACTTTCTATCAAATGTAACAGTTGTTGAGGTCGACCTGGAAAAGGTCGACACACTCAATAACATTCCTGAGGGCATTGAAGTAGCCTACTATTTGGTCCATTCTATGACAGCTTCGTACGAAGGTTTCGCTGATACTGAAAGAACTTGCGCTGAAAATTTTAAAAACCATTTTAAAGGCCGTGACCTGAAGCAAACCATATACCTCAGTGGCATTGTAAATGACGAAGAGCTTTCAGAACACTTGCAGTCTCGCAAAGATGTTGAGGATATCTTATCCTCAACCGGATGCCCCTTAACGGTATTGCGCGCAGCTATTATTATTGGTTCTGGCAGTGCCTCATTTGAAATCATCAGAGACCTGGTAGAAAAGCTACCTGTGATGATTGCCCCAAAATGGTTGAAGAGTAAATGCCAACCCATAGCCATCAGAAATGTCATTGAGTATTTAAACGGTGTTTTACTGTTAGAAAAAGCCTACAATAAGGTGTTTGATATCGGTGGACCGGATATTTACAACTATAAAGAAATGCTTTTTGAGTATGCCAAAGTCAGAAAACTGAAACGCTACATACTTAGCGTTCCTGTATTGAGCCCTAAACTTTCTTCGCTTTGGCTTTATTTCGTGACTTCTACATCATTTTCCTTAGCCAGAAATTTGGTCGACAGCATGAAGCACAATGTAGTAGTGCAAGAAGGTAATATTCAAGAGGTCTTGCCATTGAAGCTATTCAGTTACCCAGAAGCCTTGGAGATGGCTTTTAGTAGAATCAATCAAAAAAATGTTATTTCAAGCTGGAAAGACGCTGTAACCAATATTGAGTTTGATCAACACTTTTTGGATTTCGTTGAAGTTCCCCAACATGGGTGTTTCAACGATATCCAAAAAATAAAATTTGTTCGGCCGGTAGAGGAAGTACAGCAAAACATTTGGGAAATCGGTGGGGATCGCGGTTGGTATTTTGGAGATTTTCTATGGAGGATCAGAGGTTTTATGGATCAATTGTTTGGTGGGGTCGGACTTCGTAGAGGCAGACGTAGCCCAAATGATCTAAAAGCCGGTGATGCGTTGGACTTTTGGAGGGTACTAAAAGCCGATAGTAAAAACAGAACACTGTTGCTATATGCCGAAATGAAGCTCCCTGGCGAAGCATGGTTAGAGTTTAGAATCAAATCTCTTAATGATGGTTCTCATGAGCTCAGCCAGAAAGCTACATTCAGACCGTTGGGTTTATGGGGGCGAATCTATTGGGTAGTGGTTTTGCCTTTTCATTGGATGATTTTTCCTAGAATGGCAAAAAACATTGTAAACAAATAAGTGTTTTTATTGCAATGAAAGTATACAATTTAAAAACACGCCAATTTTTACCCATTACACTTGAAGATGCATGGGATTTTTTTTCTTCCCCGAGTAACCTTAAGGAAATAACCCCGGAACATATGAAATTTGATGTGAAATATATGTCAGGCGGGGACAAGATGTATCCGGGACAAATTATAAGTTACAAGTTGTATCCCATTCAGGGCATACCTACCGCGTGGACAACAGAGATAACACACGTACGGGCACCAAATTACTTTGTTGATGAGCAACGATTCGGCCCTTATGCACTGTGGCATCATCAGCATCACTTCAAGGCTGTAGATGGGGGTGTAGAAATGACTGACGAAGTAAACTATGCTATACCATTGGGTGTTTTAGGAAGGTTGGCCAACTGGCTATTTGTCGGAAGGCAGGTTAGAGCTATATTTGACTATCGTTACCATATTTTGGAAAAGAGATTTAATAATCAAAAAGGAAAAGCAGCATGAGTATTATAGAAATTATACTTTGTGCATTGATTGTAGTTGGCACATTCTTATTTATGGAATTTGTGGCGTGGTTTACACATAAGTACATTATGCATGGTTTTTTATGGGTATGGCACAAATCCCATCACAAAAAACACGACCATACCCTCGAGCGCAATGACCTTTTTGCCATTGTATTTAGCCTGCCCAGTATCGGATTGATTTATTACTCAACGCTTGTTAACTATCAGCCTTACCTCACAGCTGTGGGCATAGGCATCTTTTGCTATGGAGTTTTTTACGTCCTGTTTCATGATTTTATCGTACACCAACGTGTGAAATGGAAAGTCAAAAACAAAAGCAAATACCTCAAGCGCATGATCAATGCCCATTATATACATCACACAAAACGTACAAAAGAAGACTGCGAAGCCTTTGGGTTTCTTTATGCGCCAAAGAAGTATGAGGGGAAGGATGTAAAAGAAGCTTGATGAGACAGGTTAATAACAAGAAATATCTAAAACAAAAAAGGCGAGATCTCAGGAATAATCTCACCTCAGCTGAAGCTGGTTTATGGAAGCTTCTTAAGAACAAACAAATAGATGGCTATAGATTTAGAAGGCAATTTAGTATTGGCAATTACATTATTGACTTTTATTGTCCGCAGAGAAAGATAGCCATAGAACTTGATGGCGCGCATCATTATACAACTGCCGGGTACGAAAATGATATGAAAAGAGATCAGGACTTAAAAGGACTTGGGGTAACAGTGCTAAGGTTTGAAAATAGAGAAGTTTTTGAAGCAACTGATGCACTTATTGATAAAGTCAAGCAAGCCTTAAACAACCCCCTTTAATTCCCCCTTATCAGGGGGAAAGCACAGGTGAGCAGTTAATTATGAAAACTTTGAATAAAAATATTTTACCCGCTTCTCCCCTGTAAGGGGAGACACAGAGGGGTCACAAAACATGAAAAATCTCTACCTCACACTAGACCTGGCAGCTATATCCATTCCCTTTTTAGCTAGTTTTTATCCAAAAGCTAACTTTTCTAAAACATGGGGTAGGTTGGCAATTGCCATTGTGATTCCTGCAATAATTTTTATCGTGTGGGATGTTCTCTTTACAAAATGGGGTGTGTGGGGTTTCAACGAACGCTATCTTGTTGGTATTGACATCATCAATCTCCCAATAGAAGAATGGCTGTTTTTTATTTGCATTCCATATGCATGTACATTTACTTATTTTGCCCTGAAACACCTGATAAAAAAAGACGTCCTTGGCCCCTATCAAAAATCTATTAGTTGGGCACTGATTTACTTTTTATTAGCTCTGGCCATATTTAACCATGACAAAGCATACACAGCCACCACATTTTTCTTACTAGCAGCATTTTTGTTATTACATATCTACGTCTGGAAGTCAGACTACTTAGGCAGGTTCTACCTGACCTTTATCTTTATTCTGCTTCCTTTTTTTATCATCAATGGCATATTGACTGGCACAGGCATTGAAGATCAAGTGGTGTGGTATAATAATGCTGAGAATTTAAGTATCAGAATAGGCACCATACCCGTTGAAGATACCTTTTATGGCATGCTGCTGTTGATGATGAATGTTACGATTTATGAGAGGTTACGTCATTCATTTAAATAGCTATTCCGCCCTCAATGTTTCTGCCGGATTTAAAAGTGCCGCTTTTATTGATTGATAACTTATCGTAAGCAAAGCAATAAACAAAGTACATACAATTGATATCACAACAGGCCAAGTTCCAACTGTAGTTCTATACTCAAAATCGGCTAACCACTCTTGCATAAGCCAATATGCTATAGGCGCTGAAATCACAAAGGCAATGACTACCAGCTTCGAAAAATCTTTAGATATGAGAAAGAACAGACTGGGTACTGAAGCTCCCAGCACTTTTCTCACGCCAATTTCCTTGTTCCTTTTTTCTACAGCAAACGCTACAAGACCAAACAGCCCCAGGCATGCAATCACAATGGCTAAAACTGCAAATACCGTGAATACATTGCTGAGTCTTTCTTCACTGCGATACATGGCATCATATTCTTCATCCATAAACTCAAACACAAAAGGCCTGTCAGGCACGATACGCTTCCACTCATCTTCCACAGCCAATAATGTCTTCTGTAAATTGTCAGTATTTAATCTTACAAATAGCATATTGTACTGGCTTGGCTCAAGCATTAATACTAGTGGATTTATTTTTCTATGAAGTGAGGTTGAATGAAAGTTCTCAATAACTCCTACAATTTCTCCTTGTCTTCCATTAAGGTTTACGCTTTGCCCTAAAATCTTTTCACGCCCGTCTATTAATAGCGTGGTAAGTACCTCTTCATTTACAATAAAAGCATATTCCCTTTCCTCCCGATTTTCTTTAGAAACCAGCTGAAGGTCTGTGTCATTAAAATGCCTTCCTTGAAGTAGTGTCATACCCATATTTCCGACAAACCTTTTATCAACTGCTACTGCATTTACTGATATTGGATTATCAATAATGCCTGGTACACTGAGTGTATAGCCACCCCCAATATTCACTGGGCTTTCTGATGCAATCGACACGCCCGCTACATCAGATCTCTTTGTTAACTCTGTAACAATGGTTTCAAAATTTTCATTGACATTTCTGTCTGTAGGTAATATGATTACATTCTCTTTGTCATAACCTAGTTTTTTGTTCTTCACAAAGTCAAGTTGTTTCCAAACCACGAGAGTACCAATAATGAGAAATATGCTAATTGAAAATTGGAAAACAACCAGTATTTGACGCATCCAATTACCTGTTTTAGACCTGGTAAAATTGCCTTTTAGCATACTACCCGGTGAAAATGAAGACAACGATAATGCTGGATAAGCACCCGCAACAAAACTTACAAACAAGAAAGTAATTAACAACCCGGAAAGTACCGAAGTGCTTAAAAGATCTTGCGTAATGATTTCTTTGCCAGTCAGAGAGTTGAATGATGGCATTGCAATATTCACAAAGATTAATGCCACGATAATCGATAATGCAGTAACTATAGCCGACTCCCCTAAAAATTGAACAAATACTTGTTTTCTAACAGCTCCCAACACTTTGCGCATACCCACTTCACGAGCTCTTTCCACAGATCTCGCTGTGGCTAAATTCATGTAATTGATGCAGGCGATTAGCAATATGAGCACACCAATTACACTTATGATATAGATGTATGTAATAGAATTTTGGGGCTGCATTTCATTACTTATATCTGATCTCAAGTGAATATCTGTAATGGGCATAAACCCAAATATGAGACTCATTGACTGCCCCTCTCCCATGGCCTCTTTCACCTTTTCATTGAGTGTTTGCTTAATACTATTCACATTTTTATTGCTTGAGAGTCTAATGTAAGTCGCATAATTGGCGCTACTCCAAATTTCTTGTTTAGCCGCTCGCAAGGTTGAAAAACTGGCTAAAAAGTCGAATTGAAAATGCGAGTTGTCGGGTGTATTTTCAACAACCCCTGTTACTGTATAATCATTCCCATCTACTTTGATCACCTGGTTCATTGGATCATCGTTGCCAAAATACTTATTAGCACTATACTCAGTGAGCACTACAGACCTGGGCTGAGCCAAGCATTTGTCAGGATTTCCAGAGAGTAATTCAAATGAAAAAACATCAAAAAAGGCACTGTCGACATAAAAGAACTCAGGCTCCTGATATTTCACATTACCGTGTTGAATAATAACAGGACTAAAACCGCCTACATCGAAAACTCTTGCGCCATGTTTTACTTCATCAAATTCGCGCTTTAATGTTGGTAACAATGCCGTGGGAGTCATAAAGGTTTTTTTCTCACCTTGAGCTGACCGAAAAGTGAGATCTACACGATAAACATTCTCGACCTCTGTATGAAAATTATCAAAACTCAACTCATGCTTTATATATAATCCAATAAGTATGCAACAAGCCAGGCCCACAGCCAGACCAAATATATTTACTAAACTATAGCCAAGCTGGCGTTTGATATTTCTAAAAGCGATTATAACATAGTTTTTAAGCATATCTGTAGCGGTTGATTGATGATATTTTCTGTTTAATAGTAATCTTGGTGTTGATAAAAGAACAAATCCCAGGGCTTTTCTCTTAGCTCTACTAATACTTTTTCTTTCTGCCACATCAACGTAATACTCATAAAGATCTCCCTCTATTTCATCGAGTAAATGCTCCGGGCATACCCATTCTAAAAACCTGATAATCCATTTAGGAGGAACATTACTCATAAGCTTCCTTTATCCAAGACAACATTTGGAATTGCTGACCACATACCTTCTCTCAAATCTTTGGCCTCGTTTAGCGCTTTTAATCCATAAGCGGAGATCTTATACAACCTTTTACTTTTACCTCCCCTTTTAGCAGTAGCTTCCCCTTTATACGACTCTACAAAGCCTTTTTTCTCTAATCGGTGTAAGACCGCATGTACAGCACTTAATGATACATTCCTTTTAGCTCTATTTTCAATTTCAAGCATCACAGGATTGCCATACGCTCCATCTTGCTGGATGACAGCAACCGTTAACAATACCAGTTCTTCAAACTCTCCCAGGTAAGTCCCTTTCATATATTTTCCATATATGTAAAATTAATAGCTATACTCATTAGACACCCTTTTAATTAAAAGGTTGCATCGATTTTACTCAAATAAGAATAAAGTTATTTTTTATTGCCACGAGTAGGTGTCGAGCAGTATTTTGTACCCATCATCAGTAGCCTGCCAGATGAGGATAAAATCAACTTCACCACTATTTACTTTACCATCCCTCATTGTTTTTAAGGTACTATGGCCAAGCTGATAGACCAGATTTTCTTTATCATCGAACTCAAAGCCTTTTTCACGCCAGCCTGGCGGTTTATTTTTTAGGGCTTTGTAATATTCATTTTCATAAATATCCTTCTCATTAGTACTTACCTCAATCACTTCCAATTCCCAAGCCACAGGATTAGAAATATTCATCCAGTAATCGTCAACAGCCTCCCTGCCCTGTACAACTCTCCCACTTTGGCTAAGTAAAACTGCATCGTCTGCATAAAATGCACCTACCTTCTTCATGTCTTTAGCATTAAAGGCCTCTTCCATTTGGGTGTTCACCGATTTGATCTCATCGGTCAGGGAAACTTGCAAACAAACCAGTAAGTAAATTGTAATAAAGATCATGGCTATTTCATTGGTCTACATGAATTTAAGCATAAATTTAGATGCTAACTAACATTAGTTAAAAATACCTATATTTGATTTTTATCGAGTAAAAAACACATATGAATCACACTAGAATAGCAGGCGTTGGACATTACGTGCCGGAAAGAGTAGTTACGAATGATGACCTTTCAAAAATTATTGATACCAATAACGAATGGATCGTTGAGCGGACGGGAATACATGAAAGAAGGTTTATAGATCCTGATAAAGATACCGTGGCAAACATGGCTGCAAAGGCCAGTCGTATGGCACTTGAAAGGGCGAATATGAAGGCTGAGGACATCGACATGATTGTTTTCGCCACCATTACTTCTGATTATTACTTCCCTGGCTCCGGTGTTTTGCTTCAGAGAGAATTAGGGCTTGAAAGCATTCCGGCAATGGATATCAAAAATGCCTGTTCTGGTTTTATATATGCACTATCAACGGCTGATCAGTTTATCAAAACAGGAATGTATAAAAACATCTTAGTTATTGGTGCAGAAATACAGTCTTCTGCACTTGATTTATCAGACAAAGGCAGAGGCACGGCTGTCATCTTTGGTGATGGAGCCGGAGCAGCAGTGTTAACAGCGAGTGACTCAGATGGAATTCTTTCTACCCACCTACACTCAGACGGCAGGTTTGCTGAAGAACTTTATGTAAAAGATCCAGGAGGTAGCCGATCAAATGAAGAAAGACAACCAGAGCAAATATTAGATACCTCTGGCTTTAAAGTATACATGAATGGTAACCTCGTTTTCAAACATGCAGTGGTGCGATTTATGGAAGTTATACAAGAAGCTTTAGATCAAAATAAACTTTCAAAAGAGGATATTGATCTGCTCGTTCCGCATCAAGCCAACTTGAGGATCAGCAAGTATATACAGCAAAAGCTTGAGTTACCAGAAGAGAAGGTATACAACAATATTATGCGCTACGGTAACACAACGGCTGGCTCAATTCCTATCGCCATGAGTGAAGCGTGGGCTGAGGGCAAAATAAAAGAAGGTGACTTGGTATGTCTGGCTGCCTTTGGTAGTGGATTTACGTGGGCATCAGCACTGATCAGGTGGTAATCACAATTATGATTTTTAATTACCAAAGGCTATCTTAATAACTAAACACTGTAACCACTATGAAAACTAGCTCATACAATCCCAGCGATTTGGAAGTAGCCTTTGCTCAGGCACTTGAAGACCTCAAAGACGACATTCAGAAAAAACTGCCTGACAACGAAATCATCAAGATAGAAAACAAGATTAAAGAAGATAATCCTTTGGTTAAATTCTACTTGCTAGACAAAGATGGTGACCCGCATGAAATTGTGATAAAGGTTATTCAGACCCCGGATAGGTTTTAGAAAATCCCCCTAATTAAGGGAAATTAAGGAATAGCGTATTTTTATTTATACAATTTAAATACGTTAAACATGAAAACTCTTTTTACCCTTACAATTTGTCTTTTTTCTTGTCAATTGCTTTCTGCGCAAAGCGGAAAAGTGGCCATTTTTGATGAGAATATTAACCCGGGAGCAGTAATTGACGAACTACCATTACCACCACCGGGCATTGAAGGCCATGCTTACCTTTTCGAAGAATGGAAAAGTGGAACCATCACGCTCAGGTCTAATCAGCTGATAGATGGCTACCCTATAAAGGTTGATCTACAAAATCAATTGATCGAAATCAGGTTTGAAAATCAGGTAAAGGTATGTAGCCTACCTATGTTTTCGAAATTTGAATTAGGCAATAAGCAATATATCAATACAAATGAAATAGAAAGCAACTATGAGTTACCCAGTGGCATAGCTCAAGTACTATATGAAGGAAAAGTTACAGTAATCAATCACTTTTATACTGAAATGAAAGAACCGACATATGTACCTACGGTTGATATGGGTGATCGTAATAAGAAGATCATTAAAAAAGAACAGGTATATGCCATTAAAGACAAAACCGTTTTTGAGCTAAATGGTAAGCTTAAAAGAAATCAGGAATTTTTTGGAAACAACTATAAAGAAGTAGCTGATTTCGCAGAAAAGAACAAACTCAAATTCAAAGATCAGGATGATCTCATTTCAATTATTGAGTATTACAACTCTCTAATATAAAATAGAAAACAAAAAGCCTGAGATTTCTCTCAGGCTTTTACTTTATCAATCTATCAAACAATTACTCTTATAATTCCAGTTCAACAGTTCCGCTGTCACCAAATGTATTAGACCATTCTATTTTAATAGTACTATTAATTACATCAGGATCAGACAATGTTCCTGTTATGGTAAAAGGATCATTGAATCCATCAAACACTTCGAAGTCACTAATCTCAGTACCACACACATTGATTACACCATCTACAGGAGTATCACCATATAGTTGTGGGTAAACTCCAAAACTCAAATCACTGACCATAAACTGGCCCTCATTGATTTGTGTAATTGTGACTACCGCTGTAATTGCCTCGTAGTCTGGATTACTACCACCTAGTGAGCCACTTGCATACGAATTATATGTACCAGAAATATCCTCATCTGATCCACAAATCACGAAAACTGAAGAGCTACCTGCAGCTGATCTTTGCTGTCCAACATCCGATACCGTTACATTTACATCCACATCGCTAGTCGCAGATGGCGACTCACTGGCGATGTAAATTCCGGTTACCACACCTGATGATTCTCCGATTACAGCTTCTAAAGATCCTTCATCTAAAGATACCGTACCAGCGCCAGCTACGGCCACCACATTATTTATACCTCCGCCAGGGGCAGATGTAATTGTGATCGTCAAATCAGTTGTATCTCCTGCCGATAGTTGTGCGTCAGCCAAAGCCACTGTAAAACTAGGGGCATCAAACCTATAGGCCACATCTACAGAAAGCGTTTGTGAAAACGACTTTCTGGCAGGTTCATTTTCCTGCTCATCAAACTGGTTGTCATATACCTCAACGGTAATATCAAACGAACCGGAATAGATAAATGGAAGTTCAACATCCACACTAAACTCACCACTGGTTTGTCCAATGATCCCACCGCTATTAACCGTAACATCTCCCAAACTATTGGTTGTGCTCACAGCGATACTGTCAACTCCTGCAGGAGCATCTGTAACAGCCACGTTTACAGTCACCACATCACCACCTTCAGCATTGCTTGTAGAAGCAGTGGCTATAAAGGAAGGTGAGTCTAGAAAATTCTGAGGTGGCGTAAAATCTTCGTCATCACAAGCAAATGGCAATGCGAATATTATTGCTATAAAATATATTATTCTTTTCATACGATTTCTATTTACTTAAACTATAAGTGACAACTGTTCCGGCCGCATAACCACAGTTATTAGGATATAAAATTGTTATATCAAAAGCACTGTCATCATTCGGATCATAGTTTGATGGTGTCGGAGGTGTCCGAGTTAAAATCGGAGTAGCTCCACCACCACATGCAAGGCCAACAGACTTCTCTATCAACAATATGTCACCGCATACCAAATTAATATCGAAGGTGATTCCTGCAAAACCAAACATGGAGCCGGTTACGGTACGGAGCGTGCCGCCAGCATTAGTAATTTCAACCGAACTGCCCCAGACGGAAGTAGGGTCAGAGAAATTGTAAACTCCTGTGAAATCAGCCTCTAAAGGACAAATCACAGTAATGTCTAGGGTACATGTACCGTTAGAACCTGCGGGCGCGCAAATTTGCGCTGCTGTATTCGATGGCCCAAACACTCTTCCATCTGTCATAAATACATCAAAACTTAGTCTAAAAACATCTCCAGGCGCTAAATCATCAGCTACTAAGCCATCAACTAGATCGATCAAATCTGTTACCTGATAAACCACTCTTGCGTTAAGATCGGTTTCAGTAGAAACATCGACCTGAGCTGATGGAGCACTTCCATCTGCCGGTATAAACTGCATAGAAATTTCCAATCGCTCAATCAAATCGCCATTTGATCCATTGTCGTCAAATGGTGTTAGGTCAAACTCTACGGTAGCAGTATTTACATCACCAAAAAGATCAATAAAAGCATGATCCGGATCTAGCGTTGCTTTCACAGTCCCGCCTCTGTCAAATTGCTCAAGGGGGCTATCGTATTCGGTTTCACATGCCGTAACTATAAGTAAGCATACGGCCATGAAATAGTACTTTATATTAATTATTTTCATCATTTCTCTATTTTAATTAACGTCCCAAAAAACATTATCAGAAGCTGGTAGTCGCTGCGATGGTGCATTAGGGTTAGCATCAAGCTGTGTATCAACATAGGTGTAGCTCAAAGCATAACTTCTGCTACTGGTTGTATTCACATCACCATCAGCGTTAGGGTCATAAATAGCAGGTAGACCTGTTCTTCTAATGTCATTGTAGCTATCGATTCCCCAACCGAAGTTCGCAATTGCTTTTTGCTGCAATATCAAATCCAGTTTTCCTGTATTATCAGCAGCGTCATATTCAGCAAGTCGATCATTGATATAAGCTGTAATATCAGCCTGACTTATTGTTGGGTCACCTGCTCCAACCACTCCAACCACTTCATTTACTTTGTCAAAAGCAGCCTGGATACCATCAGCAAAAAGCTGTCTGTCATCTCCATTTGCGCCTTCTTCCAACACCAGTTCAGCAAGTATAAAGTTGATCGCATAATTTGTAAGTAATCGCTGAGGAGCATTACCAGGAGCACTTGTTGCACCACCTGTTCCTCCGTTGCCATCATTATACAAACCTCCAACCGGGTAAAGCCCCAATAAAGTCTGTGAATTTTGCTGGGCAAAATTGGCATTTGGTCCTACTGCACCAAAGCGAGTAGATACAAACAAGCCATCTGGGGTATCATCCTGAAAATCAGTTGGATTTTGTGCAGTTCCGCCCTGAGTGATTTGGTTAAACCAATAATAATTCATTCGAGGGTCATTCAAAGATTTCATTCTTTGATAGAAGAACGGGCTAATGCTCATTTCTCTACTTGCAGCTGCCCAGTTTGTCTGATAAGCCGGGTTTTGATTCTGAGGTGCTGTTCCAGTACCATAGTTAAACTGGAAATCTTCAGCATTAGCAGTAATATAGTCTCCATCTGCAATTATTTGGTTTACAGCATTTTGATCATACAATGATGTTAACCGTGCATTGAGATAAAGCTTCAGTTTAAGTGAGTTAGCCAATTTAATCCATTGTGTGAGGTTTCCATTGTAGAAAACATCATCTCCCGCAGGACTCAATGAAGATTCTCTTTCCAAATTTGCAATTGCTTCATCTAAAACAAGTAGCAAATCAGCATAAACAGCCTGACCACCATCATATGATGGGCTAAAGTCTCCGCTACCTTTCAGTGCATTGAAATAAGGAACATCACCCCATACATCAACCATTACACCAAAGGCAAATGATTTAAGTATTTGAGCCACACCCACATAATGCCATGCTTCGGCTTCTGTTCCATTCTCAATTACGGCTTCAAGGTCTCTTAGACCATTCGAATACAAGAAAACCCAGTCATTGGTGAATGAATTTCCTGTCATAGTGTATTGGTCAACTCTAAAATTGACCATTTGATGTGCGAACACCGATGCAGCATTGTTGATACCGCCAGTTATCTGAGACATTCTAAAGGCAACACTTGCCTGACCTGCCGGTAATATCTGACTCAACGGTGCATCGAGTGGATTACTCGGGTCTTGATTAATATCAAGGCCATCTTCACATGAAAACCCAAAAAGGGCAATCAAAAACGTGAGTATATATATTTTAATTCTCTTCATTTCTCTATTGTTTAAAGTGTAACTTTTAGATTAACCCCAAACCTTCTGGTAGAGGGAACATAAGTTCTCTGCTCAAAACCCTGTGCGTTGGTAGAACCAAACGTGTTAGTTTCGGGATCAAAGTTTGTATGCTCAGGAAATCCTGGTGCAAAAAACCAAAGGTTACGCCCTGAAACAGAAACCTCAACCGAACCAAACGGCAATGATTGGAGTAGTTTATCAGGAAGTGAATATGATAATGAAACCTCTCTCAAACGATACACAGTGGCATCGTAAACATTATCCTCAGCTGTACCACCAAAACCATAATTATTGAAGAATAATCGGTTAGTGTTTATCTGGATATTGTTAGGAGTTTTATTTCCTTCAGCATCTCTTAAAGGCTCACCAGTGTTGGCATCGCCAAATACACCAGGTATAATTACAGAAGCATCTCTATCCTCTGTATCTTTCGTCACACCTCTTGATAATAGCGTTGCAACTGTTTGAGAGAATAAATCTCCCCCTTCTTTCCAATCAAACAGCACACGAAGTTTTAAGCCTTTATAGCTTAAGGTATTCGTCACAGCCATAATAAAATCAGGATTTGGGTTACCAACTATTCTCGTATCATTTGCTGCAATCTTATTACCTGTATTAGGGTCAATTAAAAGATTACCCTCATCATCGGTAGCATTATAAGAACCCTGTAGTACACCGTACTCTTCACCAGGAATCAGCACCACACGAGGATCACCAAAACCAGCTGCTATTACTAACTGATCGTTGTCACCAATATCAATTACTTCATTTTTATTGTGCGTAAAGTTTCCATAGATATTCCATTTGAAACCATTGGCTAGAGATACTGGGGTTAGGTCTAACCCAATCTCGACACCTTCATTAGTTATTTCACCTACGTTTGTCACCTGGCTGGTAAAGCCAGACTCTGCAGGAACTGTTACCGATATGATTTGATCAGTTGTAGTTCTGTCGTAGTATGTGAAGTCTAACCCAACACGGTTGTCAAAGAATTGTAGTGATGTTCCTAATTCAATCTCCTCTGTAAATTCAGGCGTAAGTGCTGGGTTACCCAATACATTACCCTGAGTTGCTGACGAAACATTTGTCGCAGTTGAGGTATTAAGCGGGAACGCTAGTGTATTAGAGTTATTACCCAAAGCCGGGTTTGTAACGAATATTGGGTCAATACTATAAGGTGCCGCATCGTTACCAACCTTAGACCATCCTGCTCTTAATTTACCAAATGTAAGTATGTTACCTCCTATGTCGAAAGCATCGGTAAATATGAATGAAGAACTCACTGCAGGATAGAAAAAGCTTCTATTCTCTTCTGGAAGTGTTGAAGACCAGTCATTTCTACCTGTTAGGTTTAAGAATACAAAATCCTTATAGCCTAAAGATATATCTCCAAACAAACCTATGAGTCGTCTTTTACTATCACCTAAATCACCCGGGCTCACCAGGTTTGCGGTATTACCCAGATCAACTATTCCTCTTGACACGATACTTGTTCCTGTAACTGTTTGGTTGTCAAATCTTCTTTGGTTGAAGTTTTGTCCAATTGTTGCAGTTAAATCGATATCTTCTGAAAGGTCCTTAGAAATTGTGATTAGGAAATTAGACTCAATTTCTTGCCAGAAATACTGGTCGTTAATAATCTCGCCAATTCCATTTCTACCAACCGAACCAGCTGCTACTGTTTGGAAACGATTATCAGTATATTGGTTTACACCTACTTTGTAACTAACGGTTAACCAATCGGTAAAATCATAGGAGAAGTTGACATTACCAACAAATCTGTGTACTTCACTTGAAAACCTACTGTTGTTTAACGTCCAGTATGGGTTATCAGCACCAATTGGAAATGCGTTGTTTCCATTAGTAGGATCAACAAATGGTAATACATCGAAATCATTTACAGGCCATGCTCTGTTCAACCAAAGTAAACGAGATGTGAGTGATGTCGCACCCACAGCATTACCTGAAAGTGGAGGTCCTACCTGATTAGTTTGCGTATAACTAAAGTTACCACCAGCTATTAAGCCATTATCAAGAATTGATCGGCCTCCTAAGCTTATTGTAGTTCTATCAAACTCAGTAGTAGGTATAAAACCATCCTGCTCTGTACGTGACACCACAAGACTCATGTTCCCTTTTTCTCCACCACTATTTACAGATATACTGTTTTCGAAAACATACCCTGTTTCAAAGAAATCTTCTACGTTGTTAGGGTATGCCTGATAAGGAATATTCACCGCTCCAGTTACATTCCCATTTTCGTCAAATGTAGAAAACTGCGGGAATGCATTTGGTAATCCGTTAGGTCCACCATACCAGTGTGGAATACTGTCTAAATCTGAAAATTTAGGACCCCATGATCCATTCACATTACCATAATCTCCATCAGAACCCGCACCGTACGTGTTTTGATAATCAGGAAGGTTTGAGACGTTTTCAAAAGAATATGAACTGGCTAATGAAACTTCCAGCCCTTTTTGAGAAGCTCGGCCTGAGCCACCTTTTGTAGTTATCAATACAACACCATTTGCGGCTCTTGAACCGTAAAGTGCTGCTGCTGCTCCTCCCTTTAGTACCGTTATCGATGCTATTGAGTTAGGGTCCAGATCGGAAATTCTGTTAGAGTAAGCTGCGCCATTTGCCAATTGGCTACCAGTTGAGCTTTGACCAGATGCGAAAGGGATACCATCCACTACGAAGAGAGGTAGGTTATTTCCTAAAGCGGAAGAATTTCCTCTAATTGTAATACGGGTAGATGCACCTGGCACTGAGCTTGAACCTTGGATTTGGACACCAGGAATCTTACCCTGTAATGACCTCACAGCATCTGGCTCTGAAATTTGTTGAACCTGATCTGATTGTACATTAGCTACAGAGTATCCAAGTGCTTTAGTTTTTCTTTCAATACCCTGAGCAGTTACAACTACTTCTGTAAGTTGGGTAATGTCAGAAGACATCTGGATGTCAATCACCGATCGGTTGCCAATGGCCACCTCTTGTGAAGCGAGACCAATGAAAGAAAATACAAGTACGCCACCGCCTTCTGGAATAGACAACTTGTAGTTACCGTCAATATCGGTTACGGTACCTGATGTGGTACCTTTTAGGACTACGTTAACTCCAGGCAGCGTACTTCCGTCTTCTGCTGAAGTAACCTTACCGGACACCGTCCTTTCTTGAGCCCACGATTCACTAAATGTGAATGCGAACATCAACATGAAACATAAAAGTAAATACTTCTTCATATTGGGTTGTTTAAGTGAAAATTTAATTCAACCCAAAGCCGAATTTAGAAGAGCAATAACACAACGATAATGCGTCCCAAAGTAGGCTTAGGGTCTTATTATCAAAGGTCACCATACGGTGGTCAGCAAAAACCCCCCAATAAGTATGAATTATTGGGGGGTTGTGTCACTTAAATTAGTGTATGTGGGGTATTGGCATCCCCTTTTAGATCAATTTCTCTTTTGTGGCTTTTGCAATAGCTTCTGATTTGCTATTTACCTGAAGTTTAGAATAAATGTTTTTGATATGAGACTTAGCGGTTTCTTTGGTAATGAAGAGTTCTTGAGCAATCATGCTATAGCTCTTGCCCTGCGACAAGAGTTCAAGCACCTCAGTCTCTCTATTGGATAATGGAGAATTAGGATTTTTTTGAAAAGACCCAACGACCATCTTGGCTATTTTACTGCTCATCGGAGCGCCACCATTAATTACTTCATCAATAGCATTGAGCAATTCACTATGACTTGTGTTTTTCGTTATATAGCCTGCAGCTCCTGCACACAAAGCCTGAAATACCAAATCACTATTCTCGTAGATGGTATTTACAATAAGATCAATGTTGGGGTTTATCTTCTTAATAGCTGCAATGGCATCAATACCATTCATGCCGGGCAGCTCTAAATCCATTAAAACAATTTCCGGTTTGTCTTTTTTAAGGTTTTTTAATGCTTCCTCTGCATTATCATACCCAGCCACAACATAATATTTACTTACACTATTTATGATGAGCGAAAAACCCTCTCTTACAGCATCGTTATCTTCAACAATTACTATCCTTGATCTAAAATAATTCATTCCTTTACGTTTAAGTCTTTTAAAAAATCTTCATTCGTTTCGATGCCTGATCTGATTCTATATTTCCAAACAATTTAATTACTGTACCTCCTTTATCCGGATTACTTTCTATGTGTACATTGCAATTAATTTGTCTCGCTCTTGATCTCATATTCTTAAAACCATTCCCTTTCCCAAGTTTTTCACTATTCAGCCCCTCTCCGTTATCCCTAAACTCTATTACGAATTCATCTCCTGTGAGGTTCAAAGTAAAATAGACCTCATCCGCTTTAGCATGTTTTAAAGCGTTTGTCATAGCTTCTTTAAACACTAAAACGATTTGGCGACTATAACCGGATGGTAATGGCGTGTGCTGCCCATTCAGACCAAAAGTTTCTGAGTAAAATTCTATCGGTACATTTTCATACAACTCTTCACCAAAATCTTTGATATAAGTAAATATCTCTGAAAGATTATCACTCTCAGGATCTATAGACCAAATAAAGTCTTTTGTACCGTTAAATAGCGATTTTGTATGTTTTTCAATGTTTTGAAGTAACTCGTTAACCTCTTTTGACTTGTCCTTTAGTTTTAAATTAATAAGGTTGGCAAATACTGTAATACTGGCCAGTTGATTACCCATGTTATCATGAAAGTCTCTCGCCATTTTCTTCCTCACCTTCACCAATTCTTCTGATCTAATGCGCTCAACGGTCAGTACCTTCTCAAGGTTTGCTCTTATTCTGTAATCGTTAAATAATTTGATACCTAACAAAAACGCGATTACAACTAATGCGAAAAACCATGGTTCTTGCCAAAAAGGTGGTACAATTTCAAAAGAGAATTTTGTTGGTTCAGCATTCCACCTTCCATCACTATTAGCCGCTTTAACTTCAAAAGTATACTTACCAGGAGAAAGGTTTGTATAGACGGCTTCCGTTTTATAAGTGACAGGTGACCAGGTTTTTTCAAGCCCCTCTAACCTAAATTGATACCTCACCTCCTCAGGATTAACAAGGCTATTGCCAAAGTACTCTACAACAAGGCTATTTTTGTTGTAAGGTAGACTTAGGTTCATAGGCAACCTAAACCACCTGCTCAGGCTGTCGGAATAATCGGACCAGTCTACTTCATTATAAAATAGCTTTAATCCTGAAATATAGGTGATAGGCTCTATCTGATTCAGGTGCTCATTTCCTGGTTGATATTTATAGATGCCTTTAGCAGTGCCAAACCAAATATCACCGTTAGCTTCCTGAAAATGTGAATTAGGTATGGTTTGAATATCTTCAAACCCTTCTACCTCCCCAAAGTTTTTAATTCGTGTGACGTTTCTATTCTCATCAAGATATATTTTATCCACCCCCCTTTCTGTGCCTACAATAAGGTTTTCGTCTTTATCTAATATAAGATTATAAACAAGGTCTGAAGTGAGTCCTTCTTCTGTTGTATAGTATTTCTCAAGGCCAGTAAAACGGTTATATTTAAGTACGCCATGTCCGGAAAAGCCTATCCAAAAATTGCCTTGTTCATCTTCCAGGGCAACATTTATACGCTTATTAAATATTGATTCTTCAAAAAATCTCTCCGGCTCTCTTCCTTCAATAAAGCATGTAAACCCCTCACGAGTAACGACCATCACTTTACCAGGAAGGGCTTCCTGAAAATTCCATATGGTGTTGTCAAAAAGACCATTATCTACAGTGTAATTATTAAACCTGCGACCATTGAATTTACTCACACCATTGGCCGTACCTATCCACAGGTTGTTTTGGCTATCATTAAAAATACACCGGACGGTATTGTAGATTAGTCCATCGCTTGTGTTGTATTGCGTATACTTTTCACCATCATACTTTAAAAGTCCTGAACCTCGCGTACCGTACCAAATATTGCCTTGTTTGTCTAAGGTTGAGCAAGAAATGTATGTATTGACTAAGCCATCTTTAGTATTAATATTTGTGAATTCTTCTCCATCGTAAATGTCTATACCTCCTCCATATGTTGTTAAATAATATTTACCATCAAGGTCTTTCACAATTGCTGTAATGGGATTGGCACTTACACCATGTTGCTGACCAAAATGTACAAATGTTTCATTTACCAACTTATAGATGCCCTCCCCATCTGTTCCTGCCCAAACTGTACCCTCCCGGTCGCAGTAAATTGTATTTACACGCTCAGAAGTAAATCCTTGCCTTGTGCCAATTGATTTAAATTCGCCAGACTTTACTTTAAGCATACCAAAGGCAGATAAAGCCCAAAAATTGGTTGGATCTTTTACACTAGCTGATTTAATGAAAATTCCTTCGAGTGGCTTATAGAAATTATTGAGTTGTGTTGGCTTATTTGGGTCAAACATTAGCAATCCCTTGTTGGATCCGAGCCACATTAAGCCATTGTCATCAATAAAAATTGACAGCAAATAGCCTTTGAAATCAGCATTTTTGACAACATTAACAAACCTATCACCTTCCAATTTAAAAAGGCCATTGACTACAGAAATCAGCCAGACATTTCCTGTATCATCCGTATTGATGGCTATAACTTTGTCTGATTTAAATTTCTTATCCAGGTCATAAATATCAATCGCCCCATTAACCGGATTAAGCCTTCCAACTCCTCCTTTTGGTGCTGAAAACCAAATATAACCTTGTCCTTCTGCGATAACACTTACTGAGTTTTCGTTTTCGTTGTCTTTATCAATGTAGTAGTTTTTGAAACTATTGCCATCAAACCTCGAGATACCCATAGCTGTTGCAGCCCACAAATTGCCTTTTTTGTCTACCATTATATCTCTGACATAATTGCTCGCCAGACCGTCTCTAATAGTAAAGCTTTCAAAACTTTCTCCGTTGTATTTAGAAAGCCCTCCGAGTAATGTAGCAATCCATAGGTTGCCGAAATTGTCTTCCGTAATATCCAATACTTTATCATGCACCAGTCCATCACCGATGTCATAGTTGACAAAGTTGTATGACTGTGCTGAAAGCATAGAAGTAAGTGCCATCAGGCAACTTACAAGAGATAGTTTTATGTAGGTAGTAGACCTCATATTAAAGGCCAAAATAACATTAAAAATAAATTACCCCGTTTGGGGGAATAAGTCAACGGAGCAAATAAAGTTTTCCAAAGCCTTTCTTAAAAGCTTTGTCTGCAGATGTTGATCTGTTTTCCAAGTCCTGACCATTTGATTTTACGATCACACGGTATATATACACACCATTTGCGAGTTGATCACCATACTCATCTTTACCATTCCACGCAAAATCACTCACATTGTTGCCAATCCTTATTGGCCCTAGTTCATTTTGTGTGATTTCTCTCACAATTCGACCTGAAACCGTCATGATTTGTATTTTAATTTGATCGGGAATTTCACTACCTGTAAGTGTAAAAATGAACCTTGTACTGGTAGAAAACGGATTTGGATATGGGTAAAAATTAGTTACTGATGATTCATTAACAACCTCAAAGTTTATACTATATGGCTCCATTCCGCTTGGGTTCCCACTTTCATCCGCAGCATCTACTCTCAGGGTATAAATACCATCTGCCAAAGGTTCTGGCTTATACTCTACCTTAAAATCGGTCTCCTCAGTTGCTTCAAACCATTGAACGTTTGGCGATGAAAATGGCACTCGCTTGAACGTACATGTCTCGCAAGACTCTTTGATGAAAACATTTATACCTGTGGTGTCCTTTTTAAATAAAAACTGATTGTCTTCTTTTAAAGCAATACTAATTAATGGTGAAGGGGAAACGATCTCTCCGTCAAGGATTCTCTCTCCATCAAAAACAACATCCAAAATCGGATTAACATTATCCTCTGTCACACTTAAGTAATTGTTAATATCAACAATATTGTTTTCATAGTATTGTTCGAGCTCTTTACGAGGGTTTACAAATACATTTAAGTCATTGGTACCTGATTTACCAATAGTACTAAGGTTCAAGCTAAAATTTGTCGTATCACCAACACTGGGTGATTTTATCTTTTGAGTGATCTTTTGTGAGGTCCTTGTATCATCATTAAAAATGGTATAATCTACAAATAACGAATCACTAAAATTCTTTTCAGAGATATTCATAAATCCAAAATTAGCAGATAGCTGAACGCCTTCCTGCAAATCCTGGCTCATTTGAAAATCATCATTTAAAACGACAATTCCTTCTGGTACACCAGTATAAATTACCTGCCATTTTTGTATTTGGGCAGATGTCAAGTTATCGGGGTCTTCCGTATTATACCTAAGTCGTAAATACGGATATTGAGTGGCATCTATGGCAGATATATCGATAATCTTTGATGTTTGGTTATTCATCAACTCAACTTCTTCACCATCAGCATCAATACCCAATATATCAACAGAAAATACATCCGTTACAGGCGTCTCAGAGACTTTAATTTCATTTACCACACTTTGCCATGCAGTGGCAGGCCCTATAATAGTCGAAACCATTTCACCTTCAGAAAACACACCTTCAATCGTTTCATCAATACTTAACTCCTGCTCATCTTCGGGAGCAGTTGAAGTTGTAAATGACATTGCATCTCCAGCAGTTACACCTTTTCTTCCTATAAGAATGTATGGCTCCCCATCCTGCAATGACTCTATTTCTGCTGTCGAAGCCCCAATTTCTTCTAGCTTACTTTTTACTGTTGCTGACCAAAGAGAAAACTCCGGATCACCAATTGTATACATAACAACAGAATCTCCATCGGCAATGGCATCTATATAGTCTAAAAGATCATCATTACCGGATTCGAACTCGGTTCTGCGATAGCTGTTAATTACTTGAGGTGTTCGGCCACAAGTTCGAGGATCTTGAAAAATCAACGGTATGGCCGCATAAGGCACTGTCGTGCTTTTGTCAAAGGCTATGAAATTTATAGTGTTATCTCTGCACCTTTTAAGGTTATCAATGTTATACTCAGCGCCATTCAATTGCACAGAGATATCAGCAATACCAGCAGGATTAGCACTTCCAAACGTCCTTATAAATACATCAGTGGCCGTTTCTCTGAAATCAAGCGACTTGTCAAAAAGATTTCTGGACAATCCTGTAAGTGTGTTATCATCATATTGATTAAATACACTTTGAGACCAACCTTCAGGACCATCACTGATATAAATAAAAGAACTGTTTACCCATTCATCGCTTTCACCTTGTTGTGGTTGTGCAAATTTTGTCCTCCAAAAATATACGGTACTGTCATTGGCTGGTATATCTGGCAAAAGTGTTGGCTGCCATTCTGCCAGTGATTTGGCGTTTACAGTGGTCTGGCTCAATGCTGGACTATTAAAGGTATTTAGGGTATCAATTTCAAATAAGAAATCTCGTGGCTCGCTAAATAAGTTAGTAGCCTGAGCCAAAAGCCTCACATTATGATTGCTCACAATCGAGTAATCGACTGGAAATAAATTTTTTGTACCAAAAAGAGGTATAAATAAGTCAAAAATGGTGCTATTGTTGGTTTCATCCAATTCATCTATATCATTGTCAGAATCAATAGCTATGGTAAATTGATTGTTTCCAAAGCTGTTAGGAATTTGGTTATCTACTACAAATGTGAGCGTATCCTGATACAGCGGTGAAGGATATATCGAATCCATCATTATTGAAGTATTATCCGATAGTGTACGTGTAATGCTGACTTTTAAAGAGTCATTGGTGGTGATACCAAAATTTCTAACAATAATTTTCAATAGAAAACTATCCTGCTCCGCATTGATAGGATCTGGCGTAAACGATTCAGCAAAGATATTATCATCATTTGTTTCAAAGTCGGGCATGTCAGCTCCAAACAGTTGTACTGCTGGGTCTCCTAAAAGCACCATTTGTTGTGCCTGAGTGATATGCACCGGTATGGCTGCAGTGTTTTCTAAGTACCTACGAGCTGTCTCTTTATGAATCTGCCCAATCGATTTGTTGATAAACAATGAGTCTCCATATGCTACATTATAAAATGTATCAGTATATAACCTAAGGGATGAAGAAAACCCAAAAGACGCATGTGCAATAAAGCCAATTGCTCCTTTATCGGCCGCATTTATCCAATCTTCACCAAACAATATGTCCTGATTGAAAAACTGACCAGCATTACAGCCATTAATTAAGAACATTGGATAGCGGCCTGTATTGTTATACCCCAGGACTGGGTCAGTGGCAAAACCTATGTCTATGTCGATTACTGATGGTGATGAGTGACCAAAAAATGTAATAAGATTGAGTCCGCTATTCACCTCTTCAGCTACATTGATTAATTCTACAGTGCTATTAGATTGTTTAGAAATGGTAGTCACATTACCCCCAAAAAAATCATCCCTCGCTATTGATTCGAAGCCATCCATATAAGACTCAAAAAGACTTAATTCAAAAGTGGATATTCCTCCACTTAAATGAAGCACTCTTTTTCTCCATAGTTCATCAAACGGAACTGAGGCCATTTCTCGCACTTTATCCAGGTATTGCATAACCTGTGTAGAGGTGACTGCCGGGATTCTACCAACCGGCACTGCTGGTTCGAAAGTCGTTCCATCCAATCCTGCAGTAAAAGCCATATCGGATCCGGGGTTGCCTGCAGATGGTACCAGATCCCGTAGCCTTCTGGTGATTCCAAGTTTTGTCACCTCGACAAATCCTGCAGGGTTTCGATGAAAATTGTAACGTGGATCAAGCCCCTTTCCAATTAAAAAGAGGTATTCAGGATCCCCTTCGTTTACCATGAATTTCATGAAATTATATACAGCCAATGGGCTCGTTTCACCATAACTATACTGATTGTAAAGTAAGTCCATGTCCACAGTAAGCGTATCGAAATTTCCTCCTTCAGCAGACGCACGATATTTGGCATATTCTTCTACCGGGTCGAGACCATCAACAGGATCTCTAAGTAGTTTATTAGAAATAATAATATAGTTGTGATCTGATGCTGTTAGGTTCCTAAAAGTCACCCGTTTTAGAATAGGCGTGAGTAACTCACTGTCAGAATATAACAGCAGCTGACGACTGCTTGCTGTATTGTCTACAATAGCATCAATTGTACTTCCAGATTGGTTATAGCCAATTCTAATAACATTGTTCTTATCTGTCACATCATAAATACGAGCTGATGCAGGGGCATTATCAATTTCAACAAAAGACTTGTTTCCACCATTTGTCCTTAGATAAAAATGCTTGACTCCACTGCTATTTGCATCAAAATTTTGAGCATATATGAGTCTTACATAAGAAACACTTAGCCGATCATTGCCACTATTAAACCCTAATGCCCTTACACGCACAATCAGATTGCCTGAAGCATTGATATCCGTCCACTCAATGGGGCTTGTAAATACCTGACTCTCATAATCGTCAAAATCAATGGTACCTAAAGATCTTAACGCTCCTGCATTAGGCCCAACTAAAATTTCTGCCCGATGCGTAACATTATCTCTCCCTACTAAAAGCACTTCCAGTTGAGGGTCTCCATCAGCAGTCACCTCATTTTCAATACCTGTAATCGTTTGATCCAAAAACTCATTTTCTTGAAACTGCGGACTGGTCCAGCCTTCACCTATGTCGAAGAAAGTGTATTTAGTCACATCGCCACTATTGAAACTCTGACCTGGCGAATATTGATTGACATTTAATAATAAAGCATCTTCATTGTGAGAAGTTTCTGCAGGTAGACCACCCACATTATTCTCAGAAAATGTACTCATACGCTTACCATTCGTACTTGTAAGATGATAAGTGAGAAAGTAGGCTGTTGAGTCTGAATATAAGTTATAGAATTGATGTGGTTGAGCAGTGCTTGGTTGATATAGGTCTGCATCTAAAGTACCATCATTTTTTACTCCATAAAACTCAATGAAATCAGAGGTATTGAAAACTGCATCACCTTGACCATTGACCACGATGGCCTGCTCCTCTCCCCTATGAAAAAGTTGAATTCTTCTTGGGTCAACAGAAGTGACCGGGAAACCCGCATTAACAAGATCTGTATAGGTGATTCTATAAATACCTTCCTCGGCAATGGAAATCTTGTAGTATGATTTATTGTAGTCAATCCATTCATCGCCATAGGTCTGAGCGTTAGTAACACTGCCTAGCACAGCTATGAGAAATATGGTAATATTTAATATTCTATATATCACTTCTTGTTCAATCCCGCTTTAATTGAAAAAACATGTGAGTAAAGAGACTCAGATTGGTCGCCAATATCTGTTAGTGCATAATCAATCACTGCACCTTTAATATTAAAACCAATACCAAAATTGGGTTGAAAAGTCATATATGTCGACTCATCAAAGTCTTTAACTTCCTGTACTTTTCCAGCACCACCTCTAAGGAAAACGAGCTTTTTGTAATTAACCTCTAAGCCAACTGCAGCATCAAACGAAGCAAAATCGGACTTAGCCAGTGTATTTCTTTTTCCATCAAATGAAAAAATAAGATCGGCTGAAGCCAATACGCCAAAAGAATTAATTGGGAAATATCGACCTACACCTAACATTGCCTTTGGTACTGTTATTTCAACAGAATTTTCAGGAATTTCATTATTTGTTTGTGTATAGATATCTAATATTAACTCGGTGTTGTGAGACCACGCATTGAATGTGCCAGTGATATCTCTCACCATCAGGCCAATTTTCCATTTCTTTATATCTAGTTGTGCTCCAAGGTCTAAACCAAACCCCCAGGCTGTAGCAAAATTACCTGCCACTCGATGTATGACTTTAAAGTTTGCCCCCATTTTTAACCCATCTAGAAAATCTACTCTTCGTGCATATGAAAGTAAAAAAGCATAATCTGCTGCAGAGAAGAACCTAATTCTGTCATAGTTGATAGCACCACTTGCATCATATAAAAATCTGGTATCTGGTATATCATCAACACCAAACCTAATAATCGAAACACCCAAAGCACTCATGGAGTCGATGGGAGTAGCAAAACCGAGATAATCATACTTTGCTATTCCTGCGAAGTATTCGGCATGCATCAGGCCAAACTCATAATCATTTTTTATTTCTAAAAGTCCTGCAGGATTCCAATACCCGGAAGTTACGTCATCCGTGATAGCGGTGAGGCTATTTGACATGGCCAACCCCCGTGCCCCAACCCCAATGGATAAGAATTCATTGCTGTATTTCGGAGTCTTATCCTGAGCAGTGGCAGCAAACTCAGAAAAAATATAAAGTAAAAGTAAAAGTAGCTTTATCCGCATTATCAATTCATCTACCAACTTGTGTTTATGGCACCTAACTTAACACCAAAAACATCTAGCTTTTAGTAAATACATTTGGGTATGTTAAAGTAACAAAATACTTAACGAAAATCATGTAAAAATCATCTCATGAAATCGAAATCAGGCCAAATAATCGCTGATAAATTTAGATAAAAACTCCTGATAATAGTGTCTTACTAATTTTTATTTTAATTATTTAAATAAATTTTAATACAAGCTAATATTTTTTACTTAGTACTTGGCCATACACAGTACCTTTTCCGTATACTTGTCTAAAAGGTCAAAAACCCGAGACGTAATTGTCTCTACAAACACAGAAAGTATGAATCTGGAAAACACACAAGTACAAATGCGGAAGGGCATTCTTGAGTACTGCATCTTACACATCATCTCCAGGGGTGAGGTGTACGCATCAGATATGCTTGAAGAGCTTACTTCTGCAAAAATCATGGTAGTTGAAGGTACCCTCTACCCTTTACTTACCCGATTGCGAAAGGCAGGGCTGGTAGAATACAAATGGGTGGAGTCTACATCAGGGCCGCCAAGGAAGTATTATACACTTACTAAAGAAGGTCAGAAGTTTTTGGACAGCTTAAATCTAACTTGGAAAGGACTGGTGCAGTCAACCAAAAAGATAACAGCAAAAAAACAATAACAACGGTTCAAAAAATTTCTCAAAAGAATAAATAAGAAAACAATGAAAAAAAATATAAGTATCAATATAAGCGGAATTATCTTTCATATCGAGGAGGATGCCTATGAGCGACTGAGAGATTACCTCGGTTCGATCAACCAGTATTTCTCAAGCTTTGATGATAGCCTCGAAATTATAGCTGATATAGAAAGCCGCATCGCAGAGATATTTTTGGCCAAGCTTAATGAAAATAAGCAAGTCATAAATAAAGAAGATGTTGATGATCTCATTACTACCATGGGTAGTATAAAAGATTTCCAGGCCGTTGAAGATCAGACTATCGGAGAGGATGAATCTTACGACAATGAGAACCAGAGTCAATGGAAAGACACTTCATCTAAACGTCTGTATAGAGATGAGAAAAGAAAAATTTTAAGCGGTGTTTGTGCAGGTATTGCCCATTATTTTAAAATAGATCCGCTTTGGGTAAGACTCATCTTTCTAATCCTCTTCTTTGGGAGCTACGGTACCATTTTGCTGGTCTACATCATCATGTGGATAGTAGTGCCAAGCAATCTTGACTTATCTGATGATAAGAAAATCAAAAAGATGTATCGAAATCCCGAAGACAAGGTACTTGGTGGTGTCGCAGGAGGTATAGCAAAATACTTTGGTGTCGATGTGGCCGTAATCCGACTTCTTTTTGTGATTTCCATATTCTTGGGAGGTACAGGTCTCATTGCTTATGTTATTTTATGGATCATTCTGCCAGAAGCACGCACTATTACAGATAAAGTACAAATGCAAGGTGATCCTGTAACTTTATCCAATATAGAATCCAATATCAAAAAGAGCCTAAAGGTTAAGGATGGTGAAGAGGAAAACATCTTTGTGAAAATCTTGCTGTTTCCTTTTAGGCTTATTGCGACAATCATCAGTGGTATAGGTAAAGCCCTTGGGCCAGTTATGTTATTCCTGGTAGACTTTATAAGGGTAGCTTTCGGAATAGGTATGGTTATGGTTGGACTGTGTTGCACGTTTGCGGTAGTTGTATGTGCTGGAGTTTTATTCGGTGTAGTTTCAAGCGGCCTTTGGGAGTCTGGTTTTCTTGTAGGTGATGTTGGCTTCCCTGTAGAATTAATTTCTGATACAATTCCAGTCTTTACCTCAGTCGCAGCATTCTTTATGGCAATAGTACCTTGTATAGTATTCATACTATTAGGAATATCATTGGTCGCCAAAAGAATAATTTTTAATGCTACAGTTGGCTGGTCCTTATTTGCTGCATTCATTATCTGTGGCATTATTCTAAGTGTGAATATTCCTGCAATTGTGTACAAATTCAGAGAAGACGGCACCCATAAGGTCACTCAGGCCTATGATCTTGGAAATAAAACTGCTGTACTTACAATGAAAGAAGTAGGTATGGAAGATTATGACGTGACCAGGCTCACACTGCGTGGGCATGATGAATCAGATTATAAATTGGTACAAGAGTTTGAGTCCCAAGGTAGCTCTCGAAGAAATGCTATTGAAAACGCTCAAATGGTTTCGTACAATGTGGCGTTTGAAGAAGATTCAATACTTGTTTTCGACTCGAACATTAAGTTTAAAGATGACGCTATATTTAGAGCACAGCGACTGGATATGACATTATATATACCGTATAATAAACCATTCCAAATGAGCGAAAACCTTCATCACATTATTTATAACACAATCTATCGATCAGGATACAGAGTATGGGATATGCCTAACAATACCTGGGTGTTTACAGAGGAGGGTTTGCAATGTGTTACTTGCGACAAAGTAATTGATGAGGATGACAATGATAACGAAGTCATTTCTATGAGAGGTGAAGGTAAAAGCCTTAATTTCTCAGATTTCAATGACCTTGATATTGCAAGTGCTTTTGTCGTAAACATTAATAATGGCCGTGACCATCGGGTGGTGGTAAAAGGTGAAGACCGATTTATTGATAAACTCAACATCTATCAGGATGGCGATAAGCTTTATGTAAATTATGACGAATACAATATGTCTGATTTTGTAATGTCACGTGATGCTGTTACAGTAAACATTACTATGCCGGAATTGGAGGATTTAGAGCTCACAGGAGCAGCTAAACTGTACATCAATGGGTTTAAACAGCGTGAAATGTCATTTACCTTAACCGGTGCTTCTTTTGTTAAAGCACACGATATTGAAGTTGACAATATGACCATAGATCTTACTGGGGCGTCAGAAATGCAGCTTCAAGGTTCTGCCTACGAGTTAACGGCTGACATTACAGGAGCCTCTCATCTCAATGCTTATGAATTTGAAGTACAACGAGCCAGAGTAGAAGCGCATGGAGCATCTTCAGCACGGGTTAATGTTTCTGAGCAGCTTGATATTGAAGAAACATTAGCAAGTTCTGTAAAATATAAAGGTAACGCTCAGGTAAAAAGAGAGCGCTGGTTTTAATCATCCGATAACAACAAATAAAGAGAGTCGCCTAATCTAAGGCGACTTTTTTTATGATTACCTTTTTATCAATCCTGGAGTATGCTAGCTTAGGGTATGGTAAGATACATCGCAATTATTTTATTTATAGCCATTGTTGGCTGCAAAAACTCACAAACACAAACGCTTAATCAAGGTATAAAAGGTAAGGTATTGTGGCTTGAGGGCAATTTCATGCCGGGACCTGGTCAAAACAAGACAGGTGAGCCTGTTGAACGCGAAATTTATATCTATGACGTGATTAACGCAAAGGACTTACAGGAAAAAGGCAGTAAATTGTATAAAATGCCTGATCAAGAACCGATAGCTATTGCTCAAAGTAATAGTGATGGTTTATTTGAGGTATCTCTCCCGGCAGGAAGATACTCTGTGTTTACAAAGGAAGAAGGAGGACTTTTCGCTAATGCTTTTGATGGTGAAATGAATTTAAATCCTATTACTGTTGAAGCACAAAAATTCACGGAGGTTATCTTGAAAATTAATTATAAGGCAGTTTATTGATCTCCATTTGGTTAAAAAGAGCAAATCTTACCGAAAGACGATGATTATTAATAATTTCGAGCTTAAACTACGGTAAAAAAACTTTCTTATCGACCTTTTATAAACCCGTTTAAAAGTCATCAAAATGAATATTGAATTTGTCAACCCATTGCTTTGGGGTGTGCCGTGTTTTATTGCACTTGTTCTCCTCGAACTTGCTTATAGCAAAACACACGACAACAAAGAACTCTATAATTGGAAAGACCTTTTCGCCAGTTCGTCAATGGGCTTAGGAGCTGTTGTTTTGGCGCCCTTAGTCAAAGTGGTTTCAGCAGCCACAATTTTTTACTTAGTCTACGAACTCTTTAATCCTGAGATAAATGGTGTGAGGACTAATATCATGGGCTATGAATCGTTTGGTTGGGCCTGGTACCTGTGGTTGATCTGTCAGTTTTTAGATGACTTTAGCTACTATTGGTTACACCGATTCAATCATACGGTAAGGTTCATGTGGGCTGCCCACAGTGTTCACCACTCCTCAAATCACTATAATTTGGGCACAGGCCTGCGCAACGGCTGGTTTACCATCTTATATAAGCCACTATTTTATATGTGGATTCCCGCCATTGGCTTCCATCCTGAAATGGTGCTCGTTTGTCTTGGAATAGAAGCCCTCTGGCAATTTCAACTGCACACTCAATACGTACCGCACTTAGGCTTTCTTGAAAAATTTCTTAATACGCACAGACAACATCAGGTACATCACGCACGCAACCTCAAGTATTTAGATAAAAACCATGGTGGCTATTTAAATATCTTCGATAAGATATTCGGTAGCTGGAAAGAGTTAGATGACAAGATTGATATTGAGTATGGTGTGATTAGTGAACCAAACTCACACAATCCGTTGAGGATTGTTACGCATGAATACAAAAATATTTATGAAGACATAAAAAGAGCTAAAAACCCCTATGAGGTATTTATGTATATCTTTGGTGAGCCGGGATGGAGCCCCGATGGCTCTACCCTCACCGTGAAACAACAGCAACGTAAATTGGAAGTGCAATCACAAGAACAGGTGGCTGTGAAAGGGTAAATTGTAAACCTCTATTTTAAAATACATCATGATCAATCTAATAGGTGTACCATACGATGCTAACTCTTCCTTTCTGAAAGGTCCTGCCTTTGCACCACAACGTATTCGATTAATGGATACCGAAGGATCAGCCAATGCTTTTGCTGAAAATGGAGTCGAGTTTAATAACGGGGTAAACTATATCGATCATGGCGATATGGAGTTTCAAACTACCGATCCTTCAATAGCATTTGAAACCATAAAATCTCGTATTGCTGGATTGCTAAAAAACAACGAAAAGGTATTGTCTATAGGAGGAGATCATTCTGTAAGTTATCCTATTGTCAGTGCCTTTTTAGAGCAATATGATCAGCTCAATATATTGCACATCGATGCTCATGCCGACATATATGATGATTTTGATAACAATCCTTATTCACATGCCTCACCTTTTGCACGATTGCTAGAAAGTGGAAAAGTCAAATCTCTAACTCAAGTTGGGATCAGAACTTTAAACCAACATCAACGTGATCAAATTGCTAAATTTGGTGTAAATGTGATTGAAATGAGAGATCACAATTTGGATTTCATCTCTAAGTTGCAACACCCATTGTACATCTCACTCGACATAGACGGTCTCGATCCAGCTTACGCACCAGGAGTTTCACACCATGAGCCTGGCGGCCTTAGCACACGACATGTCATTGATATCATTCAAAAAATACCAGTAGAAATAGTTGGTGCAGATTTAGTTGAGTACAACCCTGTTAGAGACATCAACAATATGACTGCCATGGTTGGGTATAAGTTGATGAAAGAATTGATGGCGAAGATGGTGTAATTGATCAATGAATAACAACTTTTAGCATTTGAGTATTCTGATGTATCCTAATAAAATAAATTCCACTGGGATATTCCGACAAATCAATTTCCACCTTATCTTCTTTAAAATTTCTGTGAAAAATTTGATTACCCAGCATATCTGAAATTTGTAACAGGCCAATAATACCTGAGTTTGAAATAACTTTGAATTTCCCATCAACACTTGGGTTGGGATATACCGTCATATTTCCAGCAGCAGGCACATCTTTTATAGCTGTAACAACGCCTTCCCCTTCTCTTATTTTAATCGTTTGATTTACATTAATATCGGTGATTACATCTTCTACTCCACTCAACCATGTAACTTTCACATAGTCAATTTGTGATAATTGCGCCAAGCCAAAAAATTCACTGTTGGAATTTTGACCTAAATAACCCTCACCCGCTAAAGTGTATCGGTATTGTGACTTATCTTCAGCTGAAACTTCAATGATACTTCCAATAGCATCCCTATTACTCTGTACACCTTCTAATTGTACTTTCAACCAATTATTGTTTGTTGTACTGAGGTTATGCCATAAAAAATTGTTTTCAGAATGGTTCATAACAATAATGTCCGGCTTTCCATCATTATCAACATCTCCTATTGCATTTGAGAAACTTGTCCGTTTATCTTCCTCAAAACCAGCATTCTCTGGGATGTTATAAATTCCGTTTTCATTTTCATAGAAAGCGGAGGGTAGCCTAGGGTCAGTCCCTTTAAGCATACCGCTCACATAAAGATCCAGGTCGGCATCTAGGTCGGCATCTAAAAATACTGCTCCCCAAGCGAAACTTGCAAAAGTAGTCCCTAATTCAGTCGCTACATTAGTAAAGGATCCATCTCCATTATTCTTAAAATGAAAATTGCCTTCCTCTGTATTTGTTACATATAAGTCAAACCAACCATCTGCATTGTAATCTCCAACTGTTGCCGACATAGCATCAATAGATATTCCAGTATTACTTTCTACAGAAACATCGTTGAAAGTATGGTCTCCATTGTTGCGATAAAGCTTATTGGATTTTGTATACCGATCATTAACTACATAAATATCCTGATAGCCATCCAAATCAAAATCAAAAAAAGCAGCACAGAAGGTAAGATCATTTTCAAGTGAAAGGCCAGCCTCAACAGTTATGTCTTCATATTGCCCATCGTTATTGAGGTAGAGATAATTTCTTTGACTTTTACTTATGATATCTCTATTTGCGATAAATAAATCTAAATCACCATCATTATCGATATCGCCAAATGCTGCCCCAAATGTGTACAAATTGTCGGTGAAAATTCCGATACTTTCAGAGATGTCAGTAAAGGACATTTGACCTTCATTTAAGTAGAACTTATTTTGAGCATTAATACTGGTTACAAAAAGATCCTTATCACCATCGTTATCGTAGTCTACCCAAAGAATCTGTTTAGCGGCTGTTGTATTATCGAGGCCGAAGTCTTGTAAAACAAATTTACCGCCTTGATTTTTATAAAAAAGTAGTTGTTTCCCATCTTCTGTTGTATAAGATATGTCATCCCAACCATCACCATCAAAATCTACAAAGGAAACACCACCACCCAAATCACTAAAGCCATAGGATTTACCCACTCCAAAATCAGTTGCTGACTCTTTAAAATTGATCTGTGCCATTAAACTCATCAATGGCATTGATACTAAACAGAGCACAAAAGGGAATAACTTACTGAAGTTCAACTTTATAGAGGGACGGTTAACTCTTGAAGATACAGTATGTAAGATAAAATCAGAAAAAAAGGTGGTAAAAACCACCTTCTTTATACTATAACGCTTCGATTTCCTGCCTTACAAAGGCCATAAGATCTTTAATATAATCTTTACTGAAATCAAATTTGATGTTAGCGGCTTCGTAAACTTCTGGTATAGACTTGGTGTATCCCAACTTTAAGGCATTGAGGTAGCCTTCTAAACCTTTACTGTTTTCTTCTTTGAAGTTTTTCCAAACAGCCACGGCTCCTAATTGTGCCATGCCGTACTCGATGTAATAAAACGGCACTTCATATAAATGCAGCTGTTTTTGCCATAAATGGTCTTTATTTTCCTCTAGACCTGACCAGTCGGTAACATTATCAGAAAATGCATCAAAAATATTATTCCACTCAGTAAGCCTTTCTTCAACGCTATGGCCTGGATTTTCATAAATCCAATGTTGGAATTTATCAATAATGGCCACCCAGGGAAGGGTTTCAATAATTTGCTCTAAATGCTCTTTCTTAGCACGTTTAAGGTCTTCCTCATTGTCGAAAAACAAGTGCCAGTGGTCCATTGAGATCAACTCCATACTCATAGAGGCAAGCTCTGCCACTTCCGATGGTGTATGTTTAAAATCACTTAACTCCAGATCACGCGTAAGGAATGAATGTACAGCATGGCCACCTTCATGTAGAATAGTAATCATATCCCTCAAGGTAGACGTGGCGTTCATAAAAATAAATGGTACTCCAATCTCTGAAAGCGGATAATTATATCCACCAGGAGCTTTTCCCTTGCGTGACTCCAGGTCAAGGTGCCCCATTTCGTCCATTATCTCAAGGCACTGACCTAAAAACGGATCAAGTCGCTTAAAGCATTCTATGGTTTTGTCAGTTAACTCCTTACTTGAATTAAAAGGCTTTAGCGCTTCTTTATTTTCTGGATCAACCGCTTTATCCCAAGGTTTTAAGGTGTCAACACCTAGTTTTGATTTACGCGCTGCAGCCAAGTCATTTAGCATAGGCACTACCTCTTTCTTCACTGATTCGTGAAAATCAAAGCAATCCTGAGGGGTATAATCAAAGCGCCCCATGGAAGAAAACTTGTAGTCTCTGAAATTATCAAAGTCAGAATTTTGAGCTACCTGATGTCTAAGGCTTATCAGTTTTGAATACAGCTCATTAAATTTATCCTTATCAGCAAGACGTCTTTCAGTAATTCTATGATACACCTTCTCACGCTCCTCACGGTCTGGCGATTGTAGTTTTACAGCAGCTTGTTGTAAGGTTAGCTCCTGACCATCCAACTCGATAGTCATGGCACCAGACAGCTGACCATATTTCTGTGTCTCTGTTTGTATTTCAGTAAAAATCGGTATGTTTTGCTCTCTGAATATTTCAACAGCCTTTTTCAGGCTTCTAATCATAATGTCAAATCCATCCTCTTTTTCTAATTCAGCTAAAAACGGGCTATTCAAAGCCTTCTTATTGAGTTTATCGCTGATTGGTGCAATTTTAGGCTGAATTTGCTGAACAAAATGCTGGTAGGCCTGAGTATACTCCTGATTGTCAGTGTACCTGGTCATATAGATGTATCTCCATCCCGCATCTTCAGAAATGATCGATTCTAACTCGCTCCTATCCTGGAACCACTTTCTTAAATCGTCCTTATTTTCTACTTCTCTTTCCAATAAATCCTTAAAAAACGGCTCTAGACCCTCCCAATTCTCGACTTTGAAGTCTTCTGGGATAAATTTCCTTGGATTTCTTTTTGGTAGTTTTATTTCATTTATCATCCTTCTCCTCTATTCAATTAGTATTTTTAATCTTTTACCCAATCTCAATCACTACATCATCAGTGAGTGGGTGTCCCACGCAGGTCAGCACAAAGCCCTCATCCAACTCAGATTCTGACAGACCTTCTTCTTCATCTAACTTAACTTTTCCTGAAAGGCACTTGCCTCTGCAAGCGGTACAAAGTCCACTCTGGCAGGAGTATGGCAGGTCGATACCCATATCCAAAGCCGTTTCTAATATAGTACTGTCCGGCTCTACAGTAAACTTATGCTCATCTCCATCATAAATGACGGTAACTTCTCTTGACACCACTTTGGATCCTTCGGCCGGTTCTTCTTTTTTGAGTTCTTTATCAATGGTTCCGGCTACAAAGCTTTCTTTAAAAATATTCTCTTTCGGAATGTTTTGTTCAGCCAATAGGTTCTCAACATTCTTCATCATCCCCTCAGGCCCACACATCAGGTAGGTGGTCTTGTCACTACCCCAATTAGGTATGCGTTCGAAAATTTTCACCAACATGTCGTGGTTTAGTAAACCACTATGACCTTGCCAGTTCATTGGTGCGTCATCCAGTACATGGATAACATGCAAACGACCTTCAAAATCAGTCTGCAAGGCATCTAATTTCTCTTTAAAGATGATGCTGTCAATATCTCTATTGCAGTAAATGAGTGATATTAAGCTATCAGGCTCCTCGTTGAGCATCGACTTAATAATCGACATCATAGGCGTGATACCGCTACCTCCTGCAAACAGGATCAGGTGCCTTTTATTGGTAGAGTCATAATCAGTCGTGAATACGCCCATCGGCTCCATTACCTTTAAGCTATCGCCAACTTTAAGATTATCAGGCAACCAGTTAGACATCAAACCGTTTTCTACACGCTTTACACTTACTTTTAAATCCTCATCCACATAAGGTGATGAGCTTAAAGAATATGCTCTTCTTACTTCTTTGCCATCTATTGGGGTAATCAGAGTTAAAAACTGACCTGACTTATACTCAATTTTGTTTTCAGGTTGTTCAAACACAATACTTATTGCATCCTTAGTTTCCTGAATTATTTCCTTAACCTTTAGCTCATGGTACCTATTTTGGCCCGATGAAGCTGGTTTATCTTCTGAATCTTTATTTTTCTTAAAAAAGCTAAATGCCATATTTCTAAAAATTTAACCAATACGTTAGTTTCAAAATAAGTGCCCGATTCTTTGTCCTAAAATCATCGGGAAAATAGTTATCTGTATATACAACAAACAAATCGGACACTGGTTTGTAGCGCCACTGAAAGCGGGCATTCAAATTTACATTGTCGGCCTGCTCATTATATTGCACAAAGGTAGTAAGGAATAACTTATCTGTAAACGTAAAATCAATTCTTGGTCCGATAAGCCAAAACTCTGTGGCTTTAAAAGGAGCTGGGAAATCATGTAGGTTGTTATAATCAATATCCAGAGCAATCAAACCATATGGTTGATATCTAAAGTTTAGTTGCGCATTTGCATTGAAACGTTTCCCGTTAAAGAATCCACCATAAGAGCCTTCAATTTCAGCAGAAAATACTTTTCTACTATCTGTTTCATATTCAGCGTTGAAAGTATACCACTCAAATTCGTCCCCTGCTTGCAACTCTTCAGTTTCTGTCAAGTCACTATCTGTAGGGTCAAAAGATCTTCTAAGTCGTATATAATCGTAGGAACCTCTAAAACTTATGTTAGATGTGTTTTGATGGATAAAGCCATAGCTTAAACTATAGTCCATATCGGTTTTATCAAAATTAAAATCGGTGAGATAATTAAAATTAACTCCTGGCCCATGACGTACAATAAATGAATTTTTAGGGTAGAAATTAATATCATTGAAAGTACCGAGTCTGATGATATCTTTACGCTGAACAAAGCCGGTTTCAGCATTGAACCCAGAGCCAAGTCCGGAAGCAAGTACTCTCAACTCCAGGTTAGTGGTATTATATCCCAAAAACATTCCTGCCGAAAAAGCATCATCCTGCTGATCTTCATCAAATGACCTATGAAAAAAGAAATCTCCCTCCCATCTTCCATCAGTTGACAAAAGGTTATAGTCTACCCCAATAACTCTATTGTATTCACTTGTAGAAGATGTGGCTTCATTATCATCAAAATCAATCGCCTGTCGATTGACCATAATTACACCAATGTTAGATCTGCCAAAGATTTGCCGTTGAATTACCCCTACAGTATAGTTTTGGGCTAACAGATCTATTGCGGTGGAATCTCTCTCACCCACTCCCGTTAATAATGCATTTGATTCTTTTTTAGTCTGCATATTAAGTATTCCAATGCGCCAGTCTTTACCTATTTTTCCACTTATACGTGCTCCGTAGAGTATTGGTATTTGCTTTCTATTGCCAGCACTATCTCTTGCAATACCAATTCTCCGACTAAAGAAAGGTCTCGACTCCCCAAAGCCGCTTTCACCAAACAGATCCTGGTTTTCTAAAAAGAATTGACGTCTCTCCGGGAAGAAAATTTCAAACCTACTCAGATTGGTTACTTGCCTATCGACCTCCACCTGAGAAAAATCAGGGTTTACCGTCAGGTCAAGATTCAATGAACTGCTCAAACCAATTTTGGCATCAAATCCAGCGTTGAAATCGCTGTCACTTTCATCAATTTGATAATCTTTATTAAGCCCGGAAGATACGTATGGAATAAAGGCTACATTAGGTCCTGCTTTCTTTAATGGTGCATCAAAAATCAGTTTACCAGCAAATGCCATACTAGAAGGTCTATATCCCTGTGGCACAGGTGACCAGGTAGACTCCTCATTATTCTTTAAATCTTTGCGTAAGAATATAATATTCCACTCTCTGTTTTCTTCATCATACCTGAGTGTTTTAAAAGGAATTTTTAACTCAAACTCCCAGCGGTCTCCATAATCATGTACATTAGAAAACCATTTGTTATCCCAATCAGTAGATACATCTGCACCATTGGTGACGAGACCCTCCCGCCTTACACCAAATGGTGTGATGCCAAACGCAAACCCGTTAGTGTAGTCATCAAATGGGTCTATATAGATACTTAGATTTTCATTTCGTGGCCAATTAAAATCTCTTCTCAAAGATTGCATCACATGTTCTTTATCAGAGTTTTCGTAGCAAACACCACCGATGTATAAATATTGATCATCGTAAGCTATCATTACCTCAGTCTGAGAAGTAGCCGCTGTGGAATCTACAGGGAAAGTGAGGATAAAATTATCAGCTCGCTGAGCAGTCTGCCAGTGCCCCTCCTCAAGTTTACCATCTAAAAGAATAGTTGATGTAAGCCTTTCTGCCGAGAGCTGATATTGTTCAGAATGAACCTGAGATAGGCCCTGGATAGTAATGATTAATAAAAAGCCTAACAGGCAGGCGCTGATTCGATTCATAAGAAGCAAATCTAATTATTTTGGAAAAATTTAAGCCTCCATAATTATGCAAATTACATAAGCGGATAGGCATAATTTATTTAATTTTGGGCTTTTCAAAACGCTAAAGCCTCTACTTATGCATCTTAATGAGCTTACCGCCATATCACCTATAGACGGAAGGTATCGAAGACACACCAATGGATTGTCAACACACTTATCTGAGTTTGGTTTAATAAAATATCGTGTGCTTGTTGAAGTGGAGTACTTTATTGCCCTTTGTAAACTTCCTCTACCGCAGCTCAAAAGCGTAGAAGAATCAAGTCATGAGTTAATTAGGAGTATTTATAAGAACTTTAGTGAAGAGGATGCCCAAACCATAAAGGACATCGAGAAAACCACTAATCATGATGTAAAGGCTGTCGAGTATTTTATTAAGTCAAAATTTGAAGACTTAGGACTGAAGGAGCATAAGGAGTTTATTCATTTTGGCCTTACCTCGCAGGACATTAATAACACCTCCATACCCCTATCGTTGAAAGATTCAATGGAAGGTGTGGTGATGCCTTTATTAAATCAGGTTAATGGCAAAATAGCAGAATTAGCCGTAGAATGGGCAAACATACCCATGTTAGCTAAAACACACGGACAACCAGCCTCTCCCACGCGATTAGGCAAGGAACTGATGGTCTTTAAGGAGCGTGTTGATAAGCAGCTATTCCTATACAAACAAGTACCTCATAGCGCTAAATTCGGGGGTGCTACTGGAAATTTTAATGCTCACCATGTTGCCTATCCCGAAACAGACTGGGTGAAATTTGGCAATGACTTTGTGAAAAATCATCTGGGGCTGGAAAGAAGCCACCCTACTACACAAATTGAGCACTATGATAATATGGCCGCTCTTTTTGACAACCTAAAAAGAGTCAATACAATTTTGATTGACCTGAGTAGAGATATGTGGCAGTACATCTCAATGGGTTATTTCAAACAAAAAATAAAAGAAGGTGAAATTGGCAGCTCTGCCATGCCACACAAGGTAAATCCTATCGACTTTGAAAATGCTGAAGGAAATCTTGGCCTTGCCAATGCTGTATTTGAACACTTGTCAGCAAAATTACCTATTTCGAGACTACAGCGTGATTTAACAGATTCTACGGTATTGAGAAATATTGGAGTACCATTATCTCACACTGTAATTGCACTCAACTCGCTAGTAAAAGGTTTAGATAAAATTGAGCTGAACAAAAAAGCTATTGATGCTGACCTGGAAAACAACTGGGCAGTAGTTGCTGAGGCTATACAAACGGTATTAAGGAGAGAAAACTACCCTAACCCATATGAAGCCTTAAAAGGACTTACTAGAAAGAATACTCAGATTACAAAAGAAACCATACACGAGTTCATCGATACACTTGATGTAAGCGCAAACTTGAAAGCTTCGCTTAAGGAAATAAGTCCAATGAATTATACGGGAGTTTAGTATGATTTGAGATTTAAGATTTGAGATTAAATATTGATTTACTCCCTTTAAGGATTGATTATATTCAGAACAAAAACTTGATTCTATACGTTTTATGTAATAACATTGTAATTACATGGAAACATCAATCATTCAAATTGGCAATTCAAAAGGTTTGCGTCTAAGTAAAGAAATACTTGAACGCTATAACATTCAAGATAAAGTAGAACTTATATTGGAGAAAGGCAGAATTGTTCTTAAACCAATAGCTAAGCCTAGAAAAGGTTGGGGCAAATCTTTTGAAAAAATGGGCGAAAATAATGACGACAAGCTGTTTATTGACGATGTCTTTGACGATGAAGGTTTTGAGCAATGGTAATTAACCAGTATGAAGTCGTTTTAGTCAACCTTGATCCAACAATAGGAAGTGAAATAAAGAAAACGAGACCTTGTGCAATCATTTCTCCAAATGAAATGAACCACAACCTGAAAACCGTTATTGTAGCTCCCATGACTACAAAATCCAGGAAATACCCTTCAAGAATTCCTGTATTGCATAATAATAAAAAAGGCTGGCTCGTGCTAGATCAAATAAGGACAATTGATAAGGCCAGAATAGTAAAGAAGTTCAAAGTTTTAAACAACTCGGAAATAAAGCAGTGCAAGTCTATTCTAAAAGAAATGTTGGTTGACTAGCCTTAAGAGTTCAACCTACATAATCACCGGTAAGCGCTCGGCATTCTTTACGTCTCTTTTTAAGTTTAAATTTCCAAAACGGACCGTTTTTAAATGTAATCTTTAATTTGGCAAACATGTTATGCCAAAATCGCTCAAACTGAGTTAGTCTTGTGCCACCGTATTTTGATTGAGGCACCTTTGACTGAATAACATAAATAAACCCCATTTCCTTGGTCACAGTTTCCATACAAGGATTGCCCAAAAGCAGACCGGAAGGGCTGTTTTTGACCCACTCAACAGGCCTTTTTTGTTTAAAATCCTTCTTCTTGGATTTGTATTTAGGGGATTTAGTGGTTGTTTTCGTATCTCCAAAATCAAGTTTTTCCTGAGCAACTGCAGGAAACAGACAAACGCAAAAAATGATAAGTAAACACGCTTTCATGAACATGAAGCTAAAAAAACTTAAGCAAACAGGAACAGTTAATGTCGAAAGAATTTTACTCTTCAGGTTTATATAGTAACTGGTTATTGACGAAATCATAGAGTGTAAGCCTACGTAAGTCATAATAAGCTACCCAAAATGACTTTAATGCATTAATATAACTACGTTTAGCGTTGTCTTTTTCTGTCAGGGCAATGTTAAGATTTGTAATATCTGTTTTGCCAATCAAGTAACGGTTTTGTGCCACTGTATAACGCTCCTGAGCCACTTCATCAGACTTTTTGGTGATTTCCAACTGACTTCTCAGTACTTCAAACTGGCGCACTTGCGTTAATATTTCTTGCTCGAAATTTTGCTCGTCTTGTGCAATCACATAATCTGATAGCTTTTCGTTGGCTAAAGCCGTTTGCATTCTGGCCTTATTTCTTCCCCAATCTACAATAGGTATACTAAAGCTTATATTGGCTCTTTGCTCATCTAATGGATTACTATACACGTCATCTAACATTGGACCAGAGTCGTTTAGACCAAAAGTAGCGGTTACATTTGTTTGAAAGCGCTGTCCTCTGGCCTGTGCCACCGCCCTATCAGCTTCAATTCTTCTTCTTTCAAAGGCCAGGAAATCTGACCTGTTGTTTTTCGCATATTCAAGCGCCTCTCCATAGTTCACTTCAAACTCTGGAATAATCTCCGGTAGTTGTAGTGAGAAATCAGATTCTGCGTTTAAACCCACAAAAGACCTTAATTCAAGCCGTGTAGTTTCTAAGTCTAATTGAGCTTGAGTCACATCTTGTTTAGAGCGTAAAAGTTGTAATTCTACCTGTAAAAGGTTGTTTCTAGAGGTAGTACCAATATTATACCTACCCTGCTCGATCTTATAGATGGTGTCGTTATTGGCCAGGTTAAATTCTGCAATCTGCAAGTTAATCTGAGCAACCAGGTAGCTAAAAAACAGATCAACAGCTTGCCTTGAGATCATTTCTTTTTCTTCGACAAACTCTCTTTTTGACTCCTCAAACCTCAAGGGCTCTGTTTTTTTATCCCATTTAAGTGGATTAAATGCAAAGACTGGTTGAGTCAAGCTTATGTTGAGCGGTGAACCTCTATATAACTGATTTTCAACATCATCGCCCAACACATCAAAATAAAAGAGGTTTGAGTTGATAGCTACATTTCCTCCAGTCCATGGTATGGGTTGCTCAAGGCCCAGATTGAGTTGAGAGTTAATCTGGTTTACCGGTACAAAACCAAATGTACCATCAGGCTGCTGCACCCTATCAAATGCTTTGGCATATCCGGGTGCTGATCCACTTAATCTTAATTGCGGGTTATAGTTCGACTTATAAAATCGATACTGCCAGTACCTGTTTTCCTTACGAGTTTCTGCTTGTTTGGCTGCAGGTGATTGTTCAACTGCACGGTTAATAATTTCCTGTAACGATAATTCTACTTTTTGAGCAGAAGCACCCGTTGCTAGCAATACAAACAGGCCTACAATTAAAATTGATTTATTCATAACGTAACGATGATATAGGGTCTTGTTTTGCTGCTTTTCTGGCTGGTGCTATTCCAAAAATAAGACCTACGGTAGCAGCTACACCAAAGGATAGAATTATTGAGCTAAATGAAACGATAGTTGGGATTTCAGCAACTTCAGCCACTATATAGGCTAATGAAACACCTAATAAAATACCAATAATGCCTCCCGTAACGCTAATCATTACCGCTTCAAATAAAAATTGATTGATGATATCAGTTTTCTTAGCACCTAATGAAAGTCGCAAACCGATTTCTTTAATTCTCTCTAATACTGAAGCAAGCATTATATTCATAATACCAATACCTCCTACGAGCAGTGAAATACCAGCAATAGCACCTAATACATAGTTGAAAATATCATTGGTACGTTGTTGCTGTTTCAATAGTAACTCTGGTATTTCGATTTCAAAATCCACCACATCAAAATGCCTACGTGCCAACAGTCTTGATAGCACGTCTGCAGTCGGGTTCAACATCTCAGTTTCTCCGACCTGAATAACCAATCGATCCAATTGATGGTAATTCACGACTTTACTTTCTCCTTCTTCAGAGCTTCCTCCTCCAATTATAATCACTCTTCCAGAGCTTCCTCTATTAGCGCCTTGAATCATAGATTGTGTTACCAGATCTCTATTTTCATACCTGATAAGTACAGTCTGTAAAGGTGTGTACACATCCATATTATAATCGCGTATTCCCAAATTTGAGATGCTGCTTTCACTGATCAGTCGTTCTTTGAGCACGCCTATTACTGTGAGCCAGTTGTTTCCGCATTTGATGGTTTTACCAATCGGGTCTTCAGTGGGAAAAAATTTCGACTTGATGGCTTTGCCAATAATACAAACTGGCGCTCCTTTAATAAGATGTTCTTCATTAAACATCTCACCTTCGGCTAATTCAAAATTGCTGATATTAAAATAGCTTGGTTCAACACCAACCAGTTTAGCAGATCTTCGGATTCCTCTTTTGATCAGATAGGTATCTATTACAATTTCTGGACTTACGGTAGCCACTCCCGGCACCACTTTCTTAATAGCTTCAACATCTCTCATCGTCAGACCTGGCGAAAACTTTTGCTTTTTCTCACCGCCTTCAAAGGCATCTTCTACCTTCTCTTCGGTTTGTTCGACAACAGGCTCAATTACGATATTATTTACACCAACCAGTTTAATTTGCTCCAGTATCTCTTGCTGGGCTCCGTTGCCAATGGCCAACATAGCAATTACAGCTGCCACTCCGAATATAATTCCTAGTGCTGTGAGGATGGAGCGTACTCGGTTAGCCACTACTGCTTCTATGGCTATATATAAATTAGCTAAAAGACGTTCGTTCATCTGTTACTTCCTACTATTTGGTCTACCTCCACGTGGTCTCCTGGCTTCCGCTGCTGGCTCCTCTTCTTCCTCTGGCTCCAGGTTTCTTTTACCATCCATTTCTGGTAACAAGGCTATTTCAGCCTCCTTCATCCCACCCGGTATAGAAAGGTATAATTTCTCACCTGCTTCAACGCCACTTTTAATTACTGCCTCATCTGCATTGGTAGCCCCAACAATTACTTCTTGCTTTGATACATTCAGGCCATCTTTCTTATATACATAGGTGATGGAGTCGTACTGACTGTGCAAACACTCTAACGGAACATGTACCACATCCTCCATTGTTTTGGCAATAATCGCATTACTTGTGGTCATAGATGGCTTAAGTAAAGGATCGCTTCCTTCTACCTGAATGTCAACCTGAAAAACCTTTGCATCAGAGTTAGGGCGTTGCTCACCCACATTCGCCACACTAATTACTTTACCTGTAAGTTTCTTATCAGGAAAAGCATCTAGACCAATCTCAACAGGTTGGCCAGGTTTTATTTTTCTTACGTCTACCTCATTTACATAAGTTTTAGAAAGCATTACGGAAAGGTCAGGTAGTGTTGCCACCACAGGATCCCAGGCACTTATTTGAGAGCCTTCTTTCATAGGTTTGCCGTCCCAGCCTTTTCTATAGATAAGCATCCCACTTTCTGGCGCAGATATTCTAAATGAGTTCCTCAACTCCATCATGGCGTCAAACTCTCTTTTGGCCTTACCTAATGAAGCTGACACTTCCATCATCTTCGCTTTGTTTTGCTCCAACTTAATCTTGTAGTTTTCTTTTGCCTGACTGTATGCTCTTTTGGATTTTGCCAGGTCTATTTCTGCTTGCTTTATGGTTGCCGGGGGCTCAAACTTAGATTGCTCTAAAATAATTTCTCTTTCTTCTACTGCGTATTTCAGGTTGATAAGCTCATCTCTCGCCTGACGCATTTGCAATGTAGTATCTAGCTTGGTCTGCGTATACTGCGATTGCTTTTGGTCTAATTCCGTTTGTGCATCACTAATACGATTGGTTAATTCGGAAGGATCTAGTGTAGCTATCCAATCGCCTTTTTTTACTTGCTTGCCTTCTTCTGCAATACTTTGAATGTTGACATTATAGATTCTAAAATTACGCAAGCCACTCGGCCCCATAATTTTGACAGAATTCTTGGCTTCCAATTCTCCTGTTGTATTTATGCGTACTTCAAACAAGCCACGCTCTGCCGACACAACAATATCGGAATTATCAGCACTATCGCTGCTTGTAATTACAAAAATTACAATAAGCAAAACTGCCGCAATCCCTACCCCAATTAAAGCTTTCTTTTTCATGATTTTTTTGACCTAATGATTATGTTACAAAACTAGAGAAATAGTTGACGCTTATCATCTCCATATATCAACGATAACTTCCGTATATGTAATACAAAAGAGTGCAAATTATTATTTAAATAATTATTCCCTCGGCATCAAACTTCGTAAGTCTTAGCTTAAAAGCAACCTTTGAGAAGAACAAATTGTGTGAATCTTCAGGTTCACCTGATCCCCTTATTTGTTTTTGGTTTTATCACCGTGTGTTTTTATCTCTTATCTCCTTATTTTTTCGCTGATTCTCATTATCATTCATGTGAGCTTTATAACTTTGGCGCCAGCATGAAAAAGTTGATAAGTTTTTTTATAAGGAGGGTTCCAAGAAAGTATCTGCAACTTGTAAGTAGACCTGCATTAAAAATGCTTGGGTTATTTCTCAGAGGGAATAATGTTACCTGTCCTATTATCAACAAGAGCTATAGGAAGTTTTTACCCTATGGTAGAATCAACCCACGTGAAAATGCACTTTGTCCTGATTCTTTATCCCTGGAAAGACATCGGCTGCTCTGGCTGTACTTGAAAGAAAAGACGACTTTCTTTAACGAAAAACTACATTTTCTACATGTTGCACCTGAGCAATGCTTTATGAAACCTTTTGAAGCGCAGCATGGCGATGGTTATATAACCGGAGATATTGAATCTCCATTGGCCAAGGTTAAAATGGATATACATCAAATACCTTTTGACAATAACGTATTTGATGCTGCTATGTGCAATCATGTGATGGAGCACGTAGACAACGACATTATTGCAATGAAAGAGCTTTACCGAGTGTTAAAACCAGGAGGATGGGCCATTATGCAAGTGCCATTCTTTAGTCCGGTACCGGATACTACATTTGAAGACGCCTCTATCAAGTCACCAGAAGCCAGAGAGCAGGCATACGGCCAGGATGACCATGTAAGGCTCTATGGCAAAGACTATCCGGACAGAATCAGGTCAGCTGGATTTGAAGTGGTGGAAGATGACTTCGTGCACACCATCCCTGCAGACCTTGTTGAGCGCTATGCATTACCAAAAAATGAGATCATCTATTTCTGCAGGAAACAGGCTTAGCCTTTTATTAACTTCCTCCAACCTTCTGTAAGAAATCCGACTCCGTAGGCAAATAACTGCGTGAATGAGGTGGCAATGGCTGTGCACGCTACTGTTATTTCTTTGGTCTTAATCAAAGCATCGATGAAGATCAATAAATAATAAATGGCTAAAAATCCTACGCCCACAACAAAAAGTGGCTTAAAGACAAAATATAGTAACCAAACGGAAACGAATCCTATTGTAAACAATGCCGGAAACAAGTGTACAAGCTTTATTTCACTAGCAAAGAAGCGACTCACATTGATGCGCGCACGACCGAAGAAATGTAATTGTTTGTAAAATTGACTCAAGCTGGTTCTGCGCTTGTGGTAAACAAAGGCATCCTCAATCAAACCTGTTTTAAAACCACTGTTTATGATTCTAATACTAAACTCGATGTCTTCACCCATACGAGTGATTTTATAGCCTTTGGTCTTTTCAAAAACATCTGCGGATATACCCATATTAAAGCTACGCGGGTGAAACGCGCCCATGTGCTTTTTACTTCCTCTAATACCCCCAGTGGTGAAAATAGAAGTCATTGAATAACTTATGGCCTTTTGAATAGACGTAAAACTCTGATGTGCTCTATCAGGACCTCCCCAGGCATCCAGGTGATTTTTACTAAGATGATTATCAACGATTTCAAAATAATCAGCTGGAATTATACAATCCGAATCGAAGACTACATAATAATCACCTGTGGCTTTCTCAAAACCGAAATTGCGACTAAATCCCTGACCTGAGTTGGGCTTGAAGTAATAAGTGAGCTTTAGTTTATCACTGTATTTCTCAATCAGATGGTCGCACTTTTTGGTGGATCCATCTTCAATTACAAGTACATCGAAATTTGAGTAGGTTTGCTTTGTGAGGCTCTCAAGCAGCTCGTCTATCTCATCTGGCCGATTATAAACCGGTATGATTACTGAGTAGCAATACATTACTCAAGGCCAATCTTTTCAGTAACAAGATACTCATTCTTGCTATTTGATTTCATTGCAATCATTTCAGCAATAAAACCGGTAAGAAATAGTTGTACTCCTACAATTAGAGCGACTAGCGCCAGGAAGAATAATGGCTGCTCCACCACGTCTCTGGCGGGTAACTTGTGATACAAATTATAGATTTTCATGCCAATCACATAGCAAGTGATTATAAAACCAGAGACAAAGGAAATGGTGCCTAAGGTGCCGAAAAAGTGCATCGGTTTTCTCTTGAATTTTGACACAAAAGTGATAGAAAGTAAATCAAGAAAGCCATTGATAAAGCGTTCAAGACCAAATTTGGTGGTCCCGTATTTTCTTTCTCTATGCTCAACTACTTTCTCTCCAATTTTTAAATAGCCGTTCCATTTGGCTATAACCGGAATATAGCGATGCATTTCACCATACACATCAATATGTTTGACCAACTGTCCTTTATAAGCTTTTAGACCACAATTAAAATCATGGAGTTTAATACCTGAAATTTTACGTGTTACGTAGTTGAAGAATTTCGATGGGATGGTTTTACTGATTGGGTCATGTCTTTTCTTTTTCCAACCAGATACCATATCATAGCCGCCCTCATTGATCATCTTGTAAAGGTCCGGTATCTCATCAGGGCTATCCTGAAGGTCGGCATCCATTGTAATTACTACCTTTCCATTGGAAGCTTTGAAACCCGTGTTAAGCGCGGCTGATTTGCCGAAATTTCTGTTGAACTTTATGCCTTTGATATAAGGATTTCCAGCAGCTAAATTTTTAACAATCTGCCAGCTTGAATCCGTGCTTCCATCATCGACTAAAAGCACTTCATAAGTAAAGCCGTGCGTTTGCATCACACGGCTTATCCATTCACAAAGTTCGGGCAGAGATTCCTCTTCGTTGTAAAGAGGAATAACTACCGAAATATCGGTTTGTAACATAAATTACACTTCTAATTCAGGATTGCTGTTTTTAGTAAATGCACTAACAATTAAAGATAATATAAATCCAAAAAACACAGCCGCTAATATACCAAATATAGCCAGCATTGCAGGGCTTGTAAATGTTTCTGTCATGCCCATTGCCTGCTCGATCTGCTCATCGCTCATGCCTCTTTCCTGCATGTCTACAAGTGACTTCTCTCTGATGTTTTCTACAAAAGTATTATCAACAAAGCTGATGTAGATATAAAAGAAAAGCGTTGAAATTAATGACGAAATTATCGTTACAAAAAGACCAATTTTAGTTCCTTGGCCAAATGACATGAAACCATCGCCTTCTTCTTTGAATTGCTTATGGGCCATAACAAAAATGATAATTGTAGGGATTAGCCCAAGCCATTGAGACCACGATTCCTGACTTGTTTCTGTAACTGCTCCGATAATAAATAAAGCGATAGATATCACTCCAAGAATAAGGCCCCATTTCACTGAAACGTCCTTAATCGATACTTTTTCTGTGTTGTTTTCCATAGTTGTAGGTTTGATTGTGCGTAATTTAATACTTTTAACAAAGGTTAAAAATATTATCCTGCTACTTTAAACCAAAATCTAATATACTGCGAGGTTTATTCGGATGTTGAACGGCTTTTAAAGCGATCCTCTGTTTTTCTAAGGAATACGGCTATGATTAAAGTAATAGGAAATCCTATGACCATGCTTTTTATAATATAATCAAGGGTAAGCATCGAAGGTCTTATTTCTCTTAACATAGCCACTTGTTTCTGAAACTCCTCTTCACTTATGGCTATAGTACCCTCACCGGTTAATTGTTCTTTGTCAAGCTCAAGACCGCTAATAGTGCCATTTACATAGCTATCCAGAAAATCGGGCACTATCAGGGAAAATGCCCAAATAAAAGCTCCAGCAATAAGTGCCACTATGATATAAGTGACTATTCCATTTACTAACCCTTCCCAAAAATGCAGCTTACCACCATTATAATATTCGCGGTATTCTTTTACTGAGAAGAAAATAATTACGCCAAAGAGAAATATTCGATAGTCATAAAAAATCGGTATTAACATGGGATGTTTTCCGGAAAAGTACATGACAACCATCAACACGATGGCAAGCACTGATGCCGCAGCACCATACTTTAAAGGCACTCTAAAAATGGGTTTGATATTATTCATTGATTAGGATTATAAAACCAGGTGCAAAAGTAGTAGAAATGATGGTATCCCTCACAGGGATGCTATCATTATTGGTCAAATTTAATGTCATCGACTTTGTATGCCACATATTACTGCTTTCCTCTACTCTTAGAGAGATGGCTCCCTCAGAGAAATACCCTATCAGATGTCAATCAATAAAGCTTACTTTACCATGTATAGTAGCTACAACCTTACCTGTCAGTGTACTTCCCCAATATGGCGAGTTTTTAGATTTTGATTTGTTGGTTTTGCCATCTATTGTCCACTCGGCTTTAGTGTCTAATAAGGTAAGGTTGGCAATTTCTCCCTCAGCAATTGATGGCTGGTCGATGCCCAATAACTTACGTGGTACTTGTGTGATTTTATTTATCAACAACGAAATATCTATCTTTTGAGACATGCGTACTATATCTGCTGCTACTGTCTGCAAACTGATCACTCCAAAATCTGCCAGATCAAACTCAAGTTTTTTACTTTCTTCATCTTGCGGCACATGGCTGGAAACTATCACATCAATAGTACCATCCTCAAGAGCTTTTAATATGGCCTTATTATCTTTTTCTTCTCTAAAAGGAGGATTTACTTTAAGATTAGTCTCAAAATCGTGTAAGTCTTCATCTGTAAAGGCCGTCTGGTATGACGCCACATCACAAGTCACTTCGAGTCCTTGTTTTTTTGCACTCTTAATAAGCGCCAGGGATCTTACTGAAGATATATTGCTTAAGTGCAACCTACCTCCAGCATAGGCTAATATTTCTAAATCACGCTGCACAATCAACTCTTCTGCCAACTTGGGCATGCCCTTCATGCCTAATGTAGTACTACTTACACCTTCATTCATCACCCCAAACATGTTTAGGTGAATGTCTTCTGGTCTATTGATTAAAAGTCCGTTAAACTTCTGAAGATATTGTAAAGATTTTAGCAATATATCCGTATGCCAAATGGGTTGTTTTCCATCAGAAAACGCCACAGCTCCTGCGGTATGCAGGTCAATCATTTCTGTAAGGTCTTCACCCTTATTGTCAATTGTAACTGCTCCAATAGGGTGAAAATCTACACCCTGCTGCGCGGCTGCAATTACGTATTTGATGTCATTTTTCGTCTGAATTACAGGTTTAGTATTTGGTAAGACCGAAACGCCTGTAAAACCTCCTGTGATTGCTGTCTCAGCGATAGATGCAAAATCCTCTTTGTACTCAAATCCCGGATCACCAACCATAGCTCGCATATCAAACCAGCCTACCGAAAGTATTTTGCCTTTACCGTCAATTACCTTGTCGACTTTTGGGTTCGACAGCTTTCCGATCTTCTCAATCTTGCCGTTGTTGACTAATACATCAGCTGTTTTCTTATGAAATTTAGAACTGGGGTCTATAATTTGGGCTCCTGAGATGAGTATTTTCATATGCTAGATCAATTGCAATTCAAATTATGGGAAAAACCGGATTAATAAAACTTCAGCAAGCAGAAATAACAATGCCAATAACAGTGCGTACTTCCAAAGTGAGGTTCCTATGTATTTATTTTCTATTTCTTTACCGAAGGAAGCCGCATCACTTGTTTCAAAGAAAGTTATATTACCTTGAAAATGTTGCTTGAGATCTTCAGTATTCATTTGATTTAAATCTGATTCAGAAAAGTCTTTGTTAAATGCCACTGTATTAACCTTTTTTCCATCGAGCACTACATCATAAAATCCGGCTGTTAATACATTCTTAGGCACTTCCATAATCACTGTGTTGCCTATCAATCGTTGAGAAGGTATTATTTCATTATCCTCATTAACCAGCTTAAAAACTTTCTCAGAAATGAGTGAGTCGGTCTTAAACGTAACTTGTGGCTGATCTATAAAGTAATATAATTTGTGGTCAGAACTCGCACTTTCCAAAGCAATCCGGTACATCACAGGCACAAATAATGCATGCGCGTCAAACGTATTATAATCGCCCTCTAATGGACTACTCATAAGAAAAAGATTACCCTGTGTAGTTATTTTGCTCAAAAATGGTTCCCCATTCTTAAAGGTTAAAATAGCCGCTCTGTCTCTGCCCCAATCAATTAGCTTTTGAGCTGAGGGCATGGCCATATTTACATTCTGGTCTTCAAATACATTGGCGAAAAATGGATTATTAAAATCAGGAGCACTAAGCTCGGTGGTGTAGAGCGAGTCTTTTTCACTAATCCCAGACATTCCGATAAGTGATTGATAACTATTAAGGTCAGGTGAAGATCCGGGAATGAAAAGTAAGGTGCCATACTGACCTAAATGTCCATTGAGAACCGCAACCAAAGACGGGTCTATTTCATCGATGCCGTTTAAAATCACCAAATCATTTTGTTCAATCAGACTATAGTCGAGGTTGGCAATATTGAGGCTTGTAAGGTTAAACAGCTTTTCATTGCCAAACACTTTGGAAATACTTGTGCCATCATCAGTATCTTTTATTTCTAATACATTGATTCGATTACCACCATTGATAGTAAAGTAAAATTCATTGTCAAAAGTGACAGGAAACTCTTCAAAGGAAATTCTACATTTATTAATGCCTTCCAATTGAAAAGCGAGATCAAAAGTAGTTTCAGCTGAGGCATTAGGTGGAATGTTAATACTGGCAGTAGCTGCCTGAACTTCATCAACAAATACTTTTAATATAAGGTCTTCGACTTCGGTTAGCCCGTAATTACGGAGTTTTACGTTTAACTGAAGTTTTTCGTCACCTATTAAAAATGGGTTGTCTAACCAAATAGAGTCGACTGACACGTTTTTAACCGACATAAATGGTAGTGGTATGGCATTGACTTGCATTGTACTATCTATTTCAATGATATCATTGTCGCGATTCACTTCCTGAAAGTCACTTATCCAGTAAACGGTTTCAGGTTTTTCATCTACCGCTGTTATTCTATCATAGATTTCGCCAAACGATCTTGAACTACTACTATAATTCATCTCAGTGATTAAATCATTAACCTCTGTCATGCTTTTTGTTACCAATCCGGCTGCATCAAAATCATTGGTTAAAATTCTATAGTTTGTAGATGTAGGCAATGTTTTTGTCAAGGTTTCGATGTAAGCAAGCCCTCGATCAAATGCCGGTAGGCTCTCATCCACCTCATTACTCATACTAAAAGAGTTGTCAAAATATATAAGTACATCCTGCTGACTGGCTATGTTTTCATCTGACCTGATTACAGGTTGAGCAAAAGCCATTACTAAGAAGAAGATGAACAATAAGCGAGATAATAGAATCAGGTAATGTTTTAACCTCAGCTTTGAGCTGCTCGTTTCTTTTACCTTTTTAAGGAATTTTGTATTTGAGAAATAAACCTTCCGGGTTCTGCGAAAATTAAATAAATGAACAATGATCGGAATAGCGAGAGCGAAAAGACCATACAGGAACTGCGGATACAAAAAGTTCATTGGCAACAAAAGTAGAAAAAATCAGTAAAACATTAAGTAAAAAATGCTACTACTCGAAACGAGATTATCAGCAAACAGTTTTCAGTAAACATTCTAATCTTAATAAGACGAAATAAATAATAGACAGCCCATTACTATTTTATAATTTTGCATCTTCTCAAAACTACCTATCATGACATTTAAGGGCCTTTTAAACGGCATTATTTATTCAGGCACTGACGATCCGCATAACCCACACTTAGCGAGAAGAATCCTATTTACAAATGTAATATTTACAGCCTTACCTGCTGTGTACATTGTATTTATTGCGCTGGACTACGAGTCCTATACAATGCCAATAAGCCAGTGGAATTTTGATGTAATCACTGTTCCTATTATGATTATTTACTGTGTGTTGGGTATATATCTTAACAGGCAAGGTTACTCCTATTTGGGAAGACTTGGGTTTCTCATCATATGGCCGTTACTCATGCACATTTTGCCTGTTATTTTACTCAATACGCCTTCTGACTATTACCTTGCCTTTCCATTAGGCATGATATTTCACTCTATTCTTATACAACTGTTTATCTCTTTTAAGCGAGAGCAGTTTACCTTTTACTTAATGATGAGTTTGAGTCTTATAGTGATTGTTTCATTTAGGGATTTTCTCATCTATTTCGATTCAAACCCAGGTCGGATAAATAATGAAATAGTTGGAAGTATTTACTATTCTCTTGTAGCCATTTTGTACTGGTTATTATTTAACACTATCACATTTTATGTGATCAAAGTAATTGATGAGTTAATCGATAAAAATGAAGCACAGCAATTTCAGCTCATTGAACAAAATACTGAATTAGAGCAAATGAATACTGTAGTTGATAACACAAATAAACAACTAGAAAAACAAGTACAAATCCGAACTAAGGATCTGGCAGAAGCCAACAAGACACTAACAGAGTATTCTTTTTATAACGCCCACTTGATTAAAGGTCCTTTTTGCAGAATTAAAGGCCTTATGATGTTAAAACTTTTGAATGCAGTAGAGGATTCTGAGTTTAACGAAAGGCTCAACAGCAGTTTAGACGAACTAAACGAGGCCATTGCAACCATGCAGGAGCAACTCAATGATGCAGATAAGCGATCTGTTAATGATCGAAGTAGCTAACTTAAGATTTTATCTCACCATATTTTTCTGCCCAAATACCCTCAAGTTCTTCAAGACTCTTACCCTTGGTTTCAATCACATATTTCTGAATAAATATGATGAGTATAATAATGCAGCCTGCAAAAATCACATAAGGCAAAGACTTATTCCACATGCCATTGATATTGGCGTCACTCTCGGCTATAACCGGGAAACTTTGAGAAACGATATAATTTCCTGCCCACTGTACCGCAACTGCCAATGACATAGCAGCACTCCTTACTTTATTAGGAAACATTTCTGATAAGAGTACCCATGTGACCGGTCCCATGCTCAAGGCAAAAGAGGCAATAAACAACAACACGCCTATTAAGGAAATTAAGCCAACTGCATTTAAATACAAAGAACCTCCTAACAAGGCAAATCCTGTGAGCATACCAAATGCACCTATGAGCAAAAGTGGCTTTCTGCCCAGTTTATCAACTGTAAACATCGCAACAAACGTGAATACAAAGTTTACCGCTCCGAGGAGAATTTGTTGAGCCAAAATATCTTCCTGACCAAAGCCTAGTGCCTTTTCAAAAATATCTCCTCCGTAATACAATACGGCATTAATGCCTGTCAGCTGTTGTAATAATGACAAAGCAGAACCAATTAGTACTATCGGAAGGGCTGATTTTTGCCAAATTGATACACCACGACTTTCTGTTTTTAGCTCTTTGTTTAGCGAATCCTTAATTTCTTTAATTTCTGCATTGGCTATCACTTCAGTGTGCAATGAATTGAGCACTTTTAAGGCTTCCTCTTCCTTACCTACCAAAACAAGCCATCTTGGGCTTCTTGGTATGAAAAAAGTTAGTATTAAGAACAGTCCACACGGAATGAGTTCAGACCAAAACATCCATCTCCAACCAATACTTATGTTTTCTTCTGGTGAAAATCGTTCTCCGATGAAATAAGTGGCCAAAAACACCACAAAAAAACCTGTAACAATCGCTAATTGATAAAATGTGACCAACACCCCTCTGCGATCTTTTGGGGCAATTTCAGCGATGTATGTGGGGGCGGCCATCGATGCCAGGCCTATGCCCAAACCTCCAATAATTCTAAAAACAACCAATAGTTGTACGGATTGTGGCATAAACTCAGGCAAACCAGACCCAAATGCTGAAATGGTAAATAAAACAGCTGCTATTATTAAACTTTTCTTTCTACCTAAAATTTTTGTTGAAGGGCCAGCGGCTAATGCGCCTACTAAACACCCTAACAGCGCACTACCAACTACCCAACCTTTCATGGCTGGATCTAATTCAAAATACTTACTGAAGTAAAACTGGGTACCGTTGATTACACCAGTATCATAACCAAAAAGTAGTCCACCCAGAGCGGCAACTGAAGTTATGAGAATAAGTAAGCCGTTTTTAGACATAAGATTAAGTTATTGGTTGTTTAAATTATTTGAAGTTGCAGTTAATTCTGGTATTCTGTACACACGCACATAATCTATCTCCATTTGTTGCGGCCAAATATCATGATCTATTCCATGTTTGCCTCCCCAATTGCCCCCAACAGCAATATTCAAAATCAAATGAAAGGGTTGATCAAAAGGCCAGGCATCTGGTCCCGTTTGGTTGTTTTCAAATCTATTATACACCTCACCATCTACTATAAATTCGATAAACTCCGGTGTCCATTTGATGGCATAATTGTGAAATTCTTCTGAAGCTGCTTCAACATATGTACTATCTCCTCTCTGTGTTCCTTTTATATGGTTAAAAGCCTCTGTATGTACTGTGCCGTGTACATTTCCGGGATCGTAACCGACATGTTCCATAATATCAATTTCACCACTTTTTGGCCAGCCTCCATAACTCCAGTTAGTCGGCAACATCCAAATTGCAGGCCAGGTGCCGGTACCAGTTGGTAATTTGGCACTTACTTCGATCAATCCATATTTCCAATCTCCTTTATTTTTGGTGACTAACCTTGCTGAACTATAACTGTCAACAGAATCCACTTTAGTTCTTCTCGCAGTTATAAAAAGACTACCATCTTTCACACGTGCATTGTCTAAGGACTTGGCATAGGTTTGCTTTTCGTTATTTCCCCAGCCGCACAGTGTAGGACAACCATTACCCAAATCAAAAGACCATTTTTCGGAATCAGGTGCGCCTGAGTAATCAAATTCATCACTCCAAACCAACTCCAATTCATTTTGAGCTGAAGGTTCCCCGCCATTTTGCTGGCAGGCCACCAATGTCAATAAGAATATAGCTAAACTGACTTTTCTCATTGTAAGAAAAATTTAGCCTCTTGCACGTCATTGGAGTTTCTACCTACGTACACTTCAAACTCACCTGGTTCAGAACCAAAGGTGAGGTCTTTACGATAAAATGAAAGGTCCTCAGCGCTCAGCGTAAACTCAACATCTACAGTCGCTCCCGGCTCGATAAGTATCTTTTTAAATCCTTTAAGTTCTTTGACCGGCCTTGTGATGCTTCCAACTACATCTCTGATGTACAACTGCACGATTTCTTCACCTGCCACATCTCCTGTATTAGTTACAGCAACAGTAATCTGAATCGGCTTATCATTAGTCATTATTGTATCACTTAAAGCCAATGATCCATATGAGAAACTTGTATAGCTTAAGCCAAAGCCGAATGGATATAAAGAGGAATTATCAACATCGGTATGATGTGTATAAAAAACTTGCCCGGGTGCAGTAGATGGCCTTCCAGTTTGCTTGTGATTATAAAATATAGGTACCTGCCCTACTTCTCTAGGAAAAGTCATGGTTAGTTTACCAGAAGGGTTGTATTTCCCTGTAAGCACATCTGCTATTCCGTGACCCGCCTGTGAGCCTAAGTGCCACGCCTCCACAATGGCAGGAATATGTTCAGCTTCCCATGGTAATGCGAGTGGACGCCCATTCATCAATACCAACACAATGTTTTGGTTGACTTCATAAATGGCTTTGAGTAAATCTAGTTGCACCCCAGGTAGCGTGATATCTGCACGACTTCTACCCTCACCTGACATGTAAGCTGTCTCACCTAGCGCCATAATCACTACTTCAGCGTTTTTCGCTGTGTTTATTGCCTCAGAAAAACCAGACTTATCTTCTTCTTCAACTTGTACTTCTTCAAAGAAGTTGTTTGGTCCGATAGATAGTTTGCAACCCTCTGCATAGCTTAAATTGGCCTCTGGCAGCGCAGTCTGTAAACCTTCGAAAAGTGACACCGCAGAATTGGAAGCACCAGCAGCTCGCCAATTACCTATCGGTGTATCTTTATCTTTTGCCAAAGGGCCAATTACAGCTATATTCTTTGTTTTTAGTGGTAATAATTCATTGTTATTTTTGAGCAATACAATAGATTTTCTAGCCGCCTCTCTTGCCAGCTCTATATGATCTTTATGGAGTAATGTCTGAGCCTCGCGCTCTACATCAAAATATTTATATGGATCATCCAGCAAACCCAAATCTTCTTTCAATTGCAGCACCCTTCTGGCGGCATCATCGATCAAAGCCTCATCTACCTCTCCTGATTCAACTAAATCTTTTAAATAGTCAATGTAAGTGACACCTTCCATGTCTATATCAGAACCAGCTTTAATGGCCATTTTAGCCGCTGCTCTTTTGTCCTTTGCCACCCCATGATTGATCATCTCACCGATCGAATTCCAATCAGAAACTACGACTCCTTCATAGCTCCAATCCCCTTTTAGCACATCTCTCAATAAAAATTCATGTGCAGTTGCCGGCACACCATCAATATCATTAAAGGCATTCATGAAGGTGGCCACACCAACTTCTGCTGATGCTTTAAATGGTGGTATAATTACATTCATCAACGTATGATCACCAACATTTACGTTGTTATAATCTTTGCCCGACTCTACAAAACCATAGCCAGCAAAGTGCTTCGCACAGGCAGCAATAGTGGTTATATCTGATAAATCATCACCTTGGAACCCCTGAATTCTGGCTTTTGCGATTTCACTTCCCAGATAGGGATCTTCACCAGCGCCTTCCATTACACGACCCCAACGGGCATCACGTGAAATGTCTACCATAGGTGCGAATGTCCATTGAACACCCGCTGCTGCGGCCTCTTTCGCTGCTACTGCCGCTGAGGATTTCATCAGTTCCAAATCCCACGAGCAACTCTCAGCTAATGGTAACGGAAAAATCGTTTTATAGCCATGAATGACATCGTAAGCAAAAATTAATGGTATACCCAGGCGTGAGTTTTCTACTACTTGTTTTTGCGTATTGTACGCATCTTCAGCCCCTAAAAGGTTTAAAACCGACCCGACATGGCCGTTCATAAGCTGTTCGTATCGCACCTTATCACGGCCATTTTTCTCACCTGGCCCGGTAAGTTCAGCTCCTATAGAATACTGGTTGAGCTGCCCGATTTTCTCTTCTAAGGTCATTTGAGCAAGTAAGTGATCTACTCTGCTTTGTTCATCAGATCCCGACTGAGTGCCACACCCAAATGCCAATAAAGCCATTATGAATGTGAGTGTATTGTATATGTTTTTTTGCTTTAGCATTTTTCTTCAATCATCATAGTGTAGGTCAGATCTAAACAATCATCTTTGACCTCTTCAATACATTTTTCTTCTACTACTATTTTTTCACCACCCGGTGTTGGGGACCAAATGGACCATAGTTCATGCGATAGCACGCAGAAAATAACTGGTAAAATGTAGCTTGAGCTGAGTTTCATTGTTCCTGAAAAACACGTATATAGTCTACAATCATTTGCTGTGGGAATTGAGTGCTGGCATCAGGACTTCCAGGAAGGTTGCCTCCTACGGCTATATTGAAAATAAAGAAGAACTTTTCTCTAAATTCATCCAGGTCTGCTGGTGTAATGTCTATTGTTTTATAATGTTCATCATCAACATACCAACTAATCTCAGAGGCATCCCAAATAAGGCTAAAAACGTGAAATTCATCTCCAAATGTGCCATTACTCAATGTATATCCACTTCCCTGACCACAAGTACAGGCATGCGAGCCATTGTTATCCCAATGCAGTGTGCCAAATACATTATTTTCTCTACCAGCACCACCAATTTTTTCCATGATGTCTATTTCACCGCATTTAGGCCAACCTATTTCACGGAAATTAGCGCCTAGCATCCACAATGCGGGCCATATCCCTTGCCCTTCTGGGAGCACCGCTCTGATGTCAATTCTTCCGAATTTAAATTCCTGTCTGTTTTCTGTGATAATTCTGGATGAGGTATAATTCTGACCTGAAAAGGTCTCTTCTCTAGCTTCAATAGTTAAATAACCATCACTCACAGTGGTATTTTGTTCCCGATAATATTGCAACTCATTATTTCCCCAACCATTAGAACCCGTTCCAATTTCGTAAGTCCAGTCAGCACTTAAGGAAGTACCATCAAACTCATCATTCCAAACCAAATTATAACCGGCATAGGATAATGGGGTTGAATATCCGGGAATATCAATGCTATTGTCTATTTCAATGGATACAGTGGTTTGCTCAGTAATGAATACTTCTGGTGTTGTATGAGCCCTTACAGTGATTGTATACTCACCTTCATCTGCATACTTATAAGTGATCGTTCCTTGTGTGTCATTGATTACATCAGAGCCATCACCTAATTCAAACTCGAAAAAGTTCGCATTATTTGCTGAGGCAATAATTTCAACTTCACCATTTTGCGTATCGCCTACATTCACCTCAATTTCCAGGTTGGATGGGGGTAAGATATCCGAAGAGGTTGAGTCGTCAGCACAACCTACAATTACAAAAAGACTAACTATCAAAATATACATAGACCTCATATACCGGTGTGTATTAAATTGGGGCAACGAAACCATTCGCTGCCCCTAATTAATTTTAATTAGCGATTAAAACAAATGACCAATAAGCTCCACCTGTTTCGCCAGCCGATACATCGATTGTCAATGATAATGTTTCACTGGTGGCATCTTTTAGATAATCAATCACTTCGTAAGTAACAGCGGCATCCATATCAGGTGGTGCAGCACCATATTCACCGCCATTGTAAGCTTTAGGCAAGGCAATAAATGCACCTGTACCTCTTACGGTAATATATGCAGGCTCTGTATCAGTAGCCGGAGTAAGTGAGAAAGAATGAATTCCTGAACCCCACGCTTCGGCATCAGTTCCGTTTAAGTTTGCATCTGTTTGGCAACCGTCAGCAACTCCCATGTAGGCCTCTCCGAAGATATCACCATTTGTTGCATACTCATATTGTCCACCAGTTTTGAAAATAAACTCATCATTGAACAAGCACGGTCTGTCGCCTGATATGTCTGCGCCATTTGGAAACCACTCATCACTTCCCTTGCTAGGACCAACTCCGAATGAACCGGCAGCTGGTTTCAAAATCCATGATTTTGTATCTCCTCCTGTGAGTAGCTCTAATGTTAATTCTGTAATTGGAGGTTCAGTGACAAATTGTATGTCATCGACATAAAATGTACCTGCATTTGGCACATCCCAACCCGGGAATATGACTATCCTGCTGTATGTTTTGCCTACAGCTGCTGATACATCAAAAGTAAGTGTGGTCCATTGATTAGCCACATCGATATTAGCATCTACTTCAATGAAATCACCTGCATCATTTATGTTTTCTAGTTTTAGCCTAAACACTCCGGTAGATGGAGCCCATACTTTTACAGACATTGTTGTTGAAGTCGCAAAGTCTAAGTTTTCGTCTAAATCGACAAACTGACCTGCCCATGGCTCATTTCCATGAATCACCTCCATTACTCGTGCACTGCCATTGCCTGCAGACACATCCGGATTATCAATGTAAGCATAGGCGTTGCTTCCAAAGGTTGTGAAACCAGGCTCTAAACTTTCAAAATCTAAGGGTAGTAAAAGTGGAGTTTCAGATACAGTCACTTCCATAGTAGTTTCTGAAGTTTCACCAAATCCCGAAGCTGTAAGTGTCACAGTATAGGTTCCTGCCGTTGCATATGTATGCACTGGGTTTTCCTCTGAACTCATATTGCCGTCACCAAAATCCCAGGTGAAAGTATCTGCATTCAGAGATGTACTTGTAAATGTTGCCGTAAGTTCAGATGTGGCTACAGTAAATGATGCCTCCACGGGTGCATAACCTTTCCTTATTAATCTATGGTACCATAATAAATCAGGAGTTGCTGCATCCTTAAACTGAATAAACATTTCATTCTCAGAAATAGAAAGTATTCTAAAGCTATTTACACCTGTATTATAGCCAATGAATCCGCCAGGAGAAATATTAATACTTGTAAAGCCTTCACTATCTTCAGTTAATGCATAAGTCAAATCAGCAGGTGCTGTATATGGTGCTGTAAAATCTCCTACATCAGGGTTTTCAAAAGAGCCTGGGAAATTAGAGGCCTGACCTCCATTGAGGTAGATATCACCATTAGTTTCCATTACAAATACGGACTCATTGAGTTTAAAGGTATACTCATCGTCATACATACCTCCGCCTGTTTTTTCGTTTGCTCCTGCCTGATAATAGTCAGGGAAGTTTGTATTCGGAGGACCAACTCCAAAATGACCTGCCCTTTCTGAATCAATCACCCAGGTTTTACCTTCTGGCAAACCGCATCCGCCTGTTAAAAATCCTAAAACTTCAACATTACAAATTTCAGGGTCTGTATTTGCTATTGTAATGGTTTCAGAAAAAGAAGCTGAACCACCGGCAGAATACACCGTCAACGTTACGTCATAATCACCTGCAAACGGAAAGTATGCTGTTACTTTTTCTCCTTCAGCAGACGTACCATTACCAAAATTCCATTTCTTTAAAAATGCACTAGAGCTATTTGTAAACTCAATATAATTTTCACCTTGAGAAGTGGCCTGAAAGGTAAAATCTGCATCAGCCTGTGACGGCTTTTCACCTAACTCAAACTCCTCTTTTTGGCATGCCAACAGAACAATACCTGCGAGCATTACTACCAATATTTTATTAAATATATTCATAACAGTATGTTTTAATATCCTTGATTTTGTTGCCAGTTTCCGCCAGCTAAATCTATTTCTACCTGTGGGATTGGAAATAATTCATTTTTACCCACGATAAAGCCATCTATTTCGGCAGCAGCCCTACCTGTTCTAACCAAGTCCCAAAAGCGGTAACCCTCTCCCGAAAGTTCCAAACGTCTCTCTCTCCAGATCGCATCTGTAAGTGCTTGTCCTGTGGCTACTACCTGTGGCATATCAACACTTGTCCTTGTTCTCACTTCATTGAGATAAGTCTGTGCAAGGTTATCATCTGGTGCTGCTTTTCGATTATGCGCCTCAGCAGCCATCAACAACACATCTGCATATCTAATGGCCTTATAATTAACTGGACTTGTAAGGTCATTATCTGGCAAACCAAGCTCATCAAGTCTCTTTAAATACTTGTCGTTGTAATAGCCGGTATGGCCACCACCACCTACTGCATAATCGATTTCATCACTATTAGGCTGAGCAGCTATGTACGCATCAATATCTAATAAGGTAGCGTCTCTTCTAGGATCAGTTGGATCAAAGAAATCGTATAGGTCCTGAGTTGGCAGATTATAGCTATTGCCATCTCCATATACCGGGCCGTTGTATTGCCTAATACCATGAAAACCCACTGCAGCATTTCCTTCCAAACAAACAAAGCAACCATAACTACCTCCTTCATCCCCTGTGTATTGAATATCAAAAACCGTTTCACTGCTGTTTTCGTTTGCCACTCTGAATATACCAGAATAGTCGTCAAATAAGCTGTATGGTCCATCGTTGATCACTTCATCAAGCGCGGCAGCAGACTCTGCGAATTTATCCTGGTATAGGTACACCTTACCGAGCAAGGCCAAAGCAGCCCCTTTAGTCACTCTTCCTTTTTCAGCTTGAGTCCACGGTAAAACATCTCCAGCGGCCATTAGGTCCAGCTCAATTTGAGCATAAACTTCCGATGCAGGTGTTCGCTGTATGCTGGTCACACCTTCAATGCCCAGTCTTTGATCTATGATTAAAGGCACATCTCCAAAGTATTTAACTAATTGGAAATAATAATAAGCCCTTAGAAATGAAGCTTCTGCATAGATTTGATCTTTGCCTTCAAAGTCAATCTTATCGCGATTTTCGAATAAGAAATTACACCTTGCTATACCGGCATAGTTAAACCTCATCACATCTCGAAGTTCATTATTAACTGCGCCATGAGTCATATTATCAATTTCATGGAGACCTTGAGTGTCAGTTACGCTTTCTCCACCTGCAATCGTATTGTCAGAGGCAATCTCTCCAATAAAAACATTCAAGTAAGATGTTTGTAACAAATCATATGCTCCGATTAACGCCCTATCATAGTCTTCAGGTACATTGAAGAAGTTTTCAGCATCCTGCGTAAATTGTGGATCCACATCCAGGGCATCATCACATGCAGGGATGATCAATATTGTAGTTAGTATGAGTATATATATCTTTTTCATATCTCTTAAAATTTTAGGTTTACACCAGCCATAATAACACGCGGCTGTGGATATCGGCCATTGTCAACACCACCCGATAGTGGTCCCGGAGATCCAACATCTGGGTCATAACCTTGGTATTCTGTTAAAGTAAATAGGTTATTTGCAGCTATATAAAACCTTACTGATTCTGCTTTAATAGCATCGGTAATGTTAGAAGGCAGAGTATATCCCAACTGTATATTTCTAAGTCTTACAAATGATCCATCTTCCACATAAAAGTCTGAGAATATATTGTTGCGAGTAGCACCTGTTGTTAATCTAGGGTACTCATTTGTAGAGCCAGGCCCTGTCCATCTCTCCAGGTTGTATGCCATTTGATTAGCATAAGGCTGGCTTCTTTCATAATTTCGGATGATATCCTGACCTAAAGCAGCATAGAAATTAGCCGACAGATCAATGCCTTTATAATCTAATCTAAAATTAAGCCCCATTGTATATTCTGGAATTGGTGACCCAATTTGAGTCAAATCAGAATTGTCATTGAAGTTAATTACATTGTCTCCGTTTACATCGACAAACATAAAGTCACCTGGCTGTGCCCCTGGCTGACTCACCGGGCTGTTGGCTATTTCTTCAGCCGTTTGGAATATTCCATTAGTCTGATAACCTATGAAGTACCCGATTGGAAAACCTTCCTCAAATCTAGTGGCTACATTTCCTCCAACACCAAAGGCTGCACCGGGAATAAAATCAAACCCCTCCGGTACTCTTGTCACCTCATTTTTCAATTTGGTGATATTGTAATCTAAAGTAAGACCCACGGCATTCGCTATTTTTGTAGTATAGCCTAATTCAATCTCGATTCCTGTGTTTCTAACATCTCCACCATTGATCACTGGGGGCGAACCACCGGCTCCATAAGAACCTACTAATGCAGATACATCAGGAGAAAACAATAAATCTTCAGTATCCTTGATGAAATAGTTTAGCGTAAGATCGAGATTATTAAAGAAGCTGGCATCTATACCAATGTTTGTTTGAGTTGTTGATTCCCATTTCAAGTCAGGGTTACTGCTGGCACCAATAGCAACTCCATTTTGAATTACATCGTCAAATACGTAGGAACCTTCACCATTTAGCAGACCTCTGTACCTAAATAAACCGATCCTGTCATTTCCTGATACTCCATAACTTACACGCAGTTTTAAGAAATCAACAAAATCAGGTGTGAAAAAGTCTTCCTGAGATATGATCCATGCGGCAGACGCTGATGGGAAATATCCAAACCTATTATTAGGTCCAAAATTTGTAGAACCATCTCTTCTTATAACTGCAGAAAGTAGATATTTATTTTGAAAGCTGTACTCGCCTCTAAGGAACATAGAGACAAGACGTTGTTCGGACTGAAAAGAACCAGTGTTATTCAAGTAACCATTGGCCGCCTGATTAGCCGAAATATCTGCGAAATCAAGTGAGTTGTTTGGAATATTAAAGCCAGTTCCATTTAAGCCCTTAGACACATTTCCTATGTAAGAGGCTCCTAAAGTTGCCTTTACACCATGATCACCAAACTCTTTATTATAATTTACATAACCTTCAAAATTATAATCTAAGAATGTATTGGTTGACTCATACACATTTGCTCCTCTTTCAAAATCAACTCCTCCAATACTTACTACAACGGGGTCCAAGTCTTCATTTGCAGCTGTATTTGCAAATTTTCCAGGCCCGTACCAGACCAAAGGATTGAACACTTTGTTCTCAACAATCGCATAATTGTATCCAGCTAGCCCTGTAACTTTAAAATTGTCATTGATTGTGTATGTCAATTGTTCTTTCCCAACAAGCTTGTTTACAGTAGTCTCATTAAAAGTATTTTCAATTTGGGCTACAGGGTTAATAATATCGGCCACCAACTCAAGGTAAGAATACCGATCATCGGTACGTACCGGCTCTGTTGGGTAAGCGTTTATTGCATTAAATAATACTGAGCCTATGGTACCTTGAAGAATACCACTGCTTTGCTCATTGGTATAAAGCAAGACATTTGATAATTCTAATCCAGGTAAAAGCTCGGTTGTAAAGTTGAGCCTGCCGTTGTACCTATCAAAAGTAGCTTTATCACCACCAACTATCCCTTCTTGTGAGAAGTATGAACCACCTATTGAATAAGAGGACTTATCTCCACCTCCAGACATATTGAAGTTGTAGTTTTGAATAGGTGCCTCTTCGAACACCTGATCTTGCCAATCTGTACCCTCTCCAAGCGCTGTGTTATTAAATGGAGGTGTCTGACCACCTGCTGCAAAAGCTTCATTTTTAAGTACAGCATATTCCTCAGCATTCAACAGATCTAATTTAGAGTTAACCTGCTGCACACCATAATAGCCATCAAACGTAAATGAAGTCTTGGAATTTCTCGCACCTGATTTTGTCTCAATAAGTACTACACCATTGGCAGCACGAACACCATATATACCTGCGGTACCATCTTTAAGTACATTTACAGATTTAATATCTGATGGATTTAAGGCGTTTAGACCTTCAGCATTATAAACGATCCCATCAACCAATATCAGTGGATCATTATTCCCATTAGTACTTAAACCACGAATTCTAATATTTGCAGAACCGCCTGGTGCTCCTGAATTTGTATTAATAGTTACACCTGCCAGTTTTCCCTGAAGTGCCTGATCGACTCGTGTTGTATTAAGTTTGGTAAGCTGATCGCCATCTACAATGCCAACAGCACCTGTGAGTTCCTTTTTTGTAGAAGTACCATACCCTATAACTACTACTTCTTGTAATGAGGTGATATCATCTGTTAGAGAAACATCAATGACAGACCGACCAGCAACCTTTACTTCTTCAGTAACATATCCAATAAAGCTATATAGTAGTGTAGCTTCAGCCGGAGCCTGTATGTTGTAGTTGCCATCAATATCTGTCACCGTTCCGGTTGTTGTACCTTTAACGAGCACGTTTACACCGGGCAGTGAATTACCACCGCTATCGGTTACTTTCCCCCTTACTGATACCTGCCCATAAATCACAGAGCCGAATAGCAGCAAGAGTAAGTTTGTGAGTATAATTTTTTTCATAATGCTTTTGGTTAACAATATTTATCAATCGTTTGCGCGATGGTTTGAAATAAGCACTTTCAGCTTCACGAACCAATATTTGAATTACATCAAGACTACATCAACCCTACTTTTTCTATTTCACAAAAACTCATCATTTCTATAATATAACTTTATTTAAACAACATATAGACACTTTTTACAAACACTTTACACATCACACTTAAAGCACTTCATATACATCAACATTTGTGTTTGATATGTAATTATTATTAACTTCAAGCATCACGCTACATTATAACCTATGCGATCTATAGCATTTTCAATTGTCTTACTTTCCTTAACATTTAATGCTTACAGTCAGCAATTGAGTGGCCTCCCATTTTACAAATACTATTCTACGCAAGAATATGATGGTGGCATCCAAAATTGGGCTATAACACAAAATGCTGATGGACTCCTATACGTAGCCAATAACTTTGGTCTTCTAGAATACGATGGAACCAAGTGGAATAGGTACGTGCTTCCTTCTGAAACAAAAATGAGGGATGTTTTGATTGGAGATGATGGAAAAATTTATGTAGCAAGCCAGGGAGACTTTGGGTTTTATCATTCGAATAAAAAAGGCCAGTTTGTATTTAACTCCCTTGCTGACAGCCTTCCCGATCGATACAGAGGCTTCGATGAAACCTGGAAAGTCTTTAAAAAGAAATACGATGTGTTTTTTTGTACATTCAGGCAGATATTCAAATTTAAAGACGGGATGCTCACCGGGGTAATAGAGCCATCATCAGCTCCTGAAAATTTTCATTTCGTAAATCATCAGTTATTCGTAAATCAACTGGATGTCGGTTTATCTTACCTTGATGGTGACTGGTTGAAACTGTTCGATCAAGGTGATTTTTTTAAAAATAAAGCCATAACTGGCATTATTCCATTAGCAAATAATCATTTGCTAATAGCCACCAACGCCAGTGGTATTTATACCTATAACGGCTCGACATACCGGCCCTGGAATCCAACCAATCAGGATTTATTTGCCAATTCATCAATCAATACTGCCATTCGCCTGAGAAATGGAAATATTGCCATAGGCTCACAGAATAATGGTTTATTTATAACGAGCGCCAACGGAGAAATACTCTACCATTTAAATAAAAGAAGAGGATTAAATAACAGAACGGTCCTCTCTATGTACGAAGACCTATTAGGGAATCTATGGCTGGGTCATAACAATGGAATAAGTTCAGTAGAGCTAAATGTGCCTTTTACCATGATCAGCGAGCAAATAGGACTCCCAGGAACAGGATATGATGCGCATTTATTTGAAAATAGAATGTACCTCGGCACCAACAATGGACTATACACCAAGGGGTTGGCAGAATCTAATTACACATTTGTAAAAAATACTGAAGGGCAGGTCTACACCATACAGCAAATTGGCAATCTAAAACTCTTAGGTCACCACAAAGGAACCTACACTATCAATGGAACAAATACAAAGCAAGTGTCTGATATTCTAGGTGCCTGGACTTTTCTCCCTCTAAAGGGCAATCCCAATTATATTATTGGAGGTACTTACAAAGGCCTTTTGCTTTTTGAGAAGAAGAATGGTGGTTTAAACTTTTTAAGAAAAATCAATGGATTTGAGGAATCATCTCGTGTGATGCAACAAGATGCTGAGGGCCACATTTGGATGACCCATGGTTATAAAGGCGTCTATCGTCTAACACTTAACGATAAATTAGACAGTGTCTCTGTTAAGTTTTACGGCAAAAATGAAGGATTACCGTCAAACATATTAATCAACGTTTGGCGCATCAATGATCGCCTAGTTTATACTACTGAAAACCAAATTTACCGGTACAACGCGGACAAAGATCGTTTTGAACTTGATGAGTTTTTTACAGCGTTTTTTCCCGAAGGAAGCCAAATCAGCTATCTCGAGGAAGATGTTATGGGCAATATTTACTTCTTATCGACTGAAGAGATGGGTATTTTAGAAAAGCTTCCAAATGGGGGTTATTCAAAGAAAACTAAAATATTTAATCGATTAAGAGGTTTACTCAATGACGACTTACAAGATCTTACAGTTTTAAACACCAAACATGTGACTTATGGCGCTAAAGAAGGGTTCATTCTATATACAAAAAGTAACGATAGCCCAATAGGCACCAATTTCAAGACGTTGATTCGAAATGTATCAACCACCGGGGTATCTGACAGTGTCATATATGGTGGAAATTACCTTGATAAACAAACTCCTGGTTTAGCCTATGACAAAAATTCAATCAATATAGAATACAGCGCCCCGTTTTTTCATGGCAATGATAAGACAGTATACAGCTATAAATTAGAAAAATCTGACAAACAGTGGAGTGAATGGACCACCAAGACCAATAAAGAGTATACCAACCTTAGAGAAGGAAAATATACCTTCAAGGTAAGGGCCAAGAATATTTATGATGAAATCAGTCAGGAAGCTACTTTTCGTTTTGAAATATTTCCACCATGGTTTAGAACCAAAACAGCTTACACGATATATACCTTCTCAGTATTATCCCTATTATTCATCACGTTTTACTGGTTAGATAAGAGACATAGAAAAGAAAGGAAACGCCTGGAGCTCAATCAAAAAAGAGTTATCAATCGGATGGATAGTGAACTTCGCTCTTCGGAAGAAGAAGTACAAAGGTTGAAAACGGAAAAGCTTAAAGCAGAGGTTGAAAGTAAAAATCAGGAATTAGCCACTTCAACCATGCACCTGCTCAACAAAAACAGCTTTATTAACTCGATGAAGCATAATATCAGCACAATCATTAAAAGAAGTAAAAATCAGGAAGTGCAAAAAGAGTTGAGCAAAATCATGGTCAACATTGAGAAAAACATAGCCGAGGATGATGACTGGGAGCATTTCGCCATTCATTTTGACCAGGTACATGGAGATTTTACCAAAAGAATTCAAACAGATTTCAAAGATCTTACCCCACAGGAGATGAAGCTGAGTGCCTATTTACGTATGAATTTATCAACCAAAGAAATAGCGCATTTACTCAACATCTCTGTAAGAGGTGTGGAAATTGCCCGCTACAGACTTAGGAAAAAGTTAAATCTCGAGCGTTCAGAAAACTTGCAGGAATTTATTTTGAAATACTAAACCACTTTAATACCATGCCTGGAAAGCAACCCCGGCAATCCGGTAATGCTAAAAATCGCCTTGCTTATCTCATTTAAATCTGGGTCAATCAAAAAGTTTGATGCGGTCGAAAAATCCGCTCCGGACAACTCAGTATTTTCAAAGGTTGCACCTTCTAAATTACTATCACTAAAATTACTTTTTGAAAGCACCGCCTCTGTAAAATCAACTTGTTTTAGGTCGCAGCCTATAAATTGAGCTTCTTTTAGATTACACCTATAGCATGAAACAAATTGCAACTGAGAATTATGACAGTGAATCTCCAATAGGAATGGATTACATTGTTCGAAATGAATACCTAATAGCTTACACTGCTTAAATACAACATTCCGCAAGGCCAATTGATGGTTTTTTATATTGCTCAAATCACAAGCTTCGAATTCGCAGTCGATAAAGCTGTATTCAGAAAAATCTAGCTCCTTAAAATCACAATTAGTAAAGCGGCATGCTTCATAGGTGCCTTGTTCCAGCCTATCTAATGACTTAAAGTGCTTATCAAAAATATCTTTCATGAAGCAATAATAAAGAAATTATCAGGCTACGACCTCTTCACCTTTAGCCACTTTCTTAAAAATCTTCCATACACCGAATTTAAGAATTGTAACAGCACAAAGTATCCCCGATAACATAGCCCCGGCTACGCCCACAAGCGTAATATCCTGACCAACCAATCGCAGGCCTCGTATCTTTGTCTGCGGTCTTAAAAATGGGAGGCTAAATCTACGCGGAGAATGCTCAAGACCATAAATTTCTCCATTTTCATAATTAGAAAAATGCTGAACAGATAATGGAGTAGAAACATTGGTTACAACTATATGCCCTTTGATTTGAGGAAAAAGGCGCTCAAGTTTTTGAATCATGGCATTTTCAAATTCCAGTTTCAATTGCTCATATGCCTTACCTCTTTTTAGCCATGGTTTATGAGCGTACGACTCAAACCAATCATAATGCGCCATACTTATCGCCTGAATGGTAGAAGTCCCGGGATGATCTGTATCCCACTTGTTATCTTTTGAGGATGGAAACGTGATATAAGCAAACTCCTCAGACGCCATCGATAAGGAGGCATTATCATAAGTCAAGTCAAGATTTTCATTTGCAAACGACCAAATGTTGTGCTTTGGTAATTTTAGTTGGCCCACAGATTGGTCTAGACCCACATATAGACATAAGCAACTTCCAGAGGGTTTGACACCTTTAAAGGTGTAATTATATCTACTTTGTAAATCATTAGATATCAAGTATTTGAAAGTGTTTCGTACCCCCGCATTGCTGATCACACTTTTACATGAAATAAATTGATCTCCTAACCGTACACCCTGAACTTTATTCTTATCAACCACTATTTCATCTACAGTAGCGTTTATAAAAAGCCTGCCACCATTTTCCACAAAATTATTTATTACAAAATTGTTCATTTCTGTAGAGCCGCCTTCAGGGTAGTAGCCTCCATTCATAAAATGCCCCACAACTATGGCATGAGCTGCAAAACTTGAATACTTCGGTGACAAACCGTAATTGCCGCATTGGGCGCTGAGTACAGCAATTAAACGCTTGTTTTTAGTAAGGCTGTTAAGCACTTCAAAAGTAGTTTTCTGAGAGTACCTGTTGTAGAATTTCTTGATTACCCATCCAAGGGTCTTGCTTAATATTGGCTCGAAGGTTTTTTCTAGAAAAAACAGTCGGCCCATTTTATTGGCTTTGTTAATCAGCTTTAAGTAAGCTGTTATTGCTTTTTCTTCACCAGGAAAGTAGCTTACCAATTGATTTTTGAGTGCGGCCTCACCAGCTTTTAACTCATAAACATCCTTGCCTATATGCACAACATCATAAGTATAGCCCAAGCTGTGCCACTTCAATTTGTAATTGGTCAGGTGACCAAACAGTTTATTTAATGACTCCCCCTCCCCTACATTTCCTATATAATGAACGCCCACGTCCCATTCAAAACCTTTCTCACGTTTAAAGCTATGGGTAAACCCACCTGGTTTAAAATGCCGCTCTAAAACAACGACATTTTTTCCCGCCTGCGCCAACCAGGAAGCCACAGTTAAGCCACCAATACCGGAGCCTACAACCACATGGTCTACATCAGAAAAATCTGTATCTGGCTTAATATTATGGTAGACCTTGTTACTCATTAGTATGTATTAAGATTTAACAAACAGAAATGGTTTCCCTTTGTTCTGTCTGTTAGGGGTCATCATTTTATGACGCCTAAATATTGTTTCCAGGGGCCAACTTGGCTTTTCAATTGAAATGCTAACACACGTGAGACCTGGTGAATGTGACTTAAATCATGCGCAACCCAGGTAGTTAAAAGATTTTCTAACGTCACTTCTCCTAAAGCAGGGTGCATACCATTTAACCCTAACATGCTATCTGTAATGTTCAGATTTTTCAGTTCCTTAATATTATCTGTTCTAAGCACCGAAAACTCATCGAGTAGCTGATGCATAGTCTTACCTTGACTACTTTCGAATTGAGCAAATCGATCAAATGGCTCGAATGGAGTATTGGTGCCAGCAATTATAATCTTAGCCCGTGGAATCCAATCTGTTTTCTCCCCATGAATGAGGTGACCAATTACATCGAATGGACTCCAGGTGTCTTTGCCTTCATTACCATGAATCAACTCATCGGGCATATTTCGTAACCAGGTATCAAAAAGCTTAGGTGTGTTTGAGAGCTGTGGGATTATTTTCTCGTCCAATAATGACATACTTAAATATAATGCATTATCAGACCATAAAGCATTATTGTGCCAAATTGAATTTACAATTACCAGTATTCCGTTAGATAATAGTGGCTAAATTATCGTATTACCTATGTTTTCATTAATTTTTCGCTCCTTTTAGAATTATACATTAATAAATACAATTGATATGTTCAGCGCAGAGGTTTATAAAGAAAGAAGAAGAAAGCTAAGAGATAAGGTCGGAAGTGGCACGATACTGCTTTTAGGCAACGATGAGAGTAGCATTAATTTCAAAGACAATTGGTACCATTTCCGCCAGGATAGTACTTTTTTGTATTTCTATGGCATCAATCTACCTGGCCTTACCGCTGTAATCAATTGCGATTCAGGTGAGGAGATTATCTTCGGAGACGAGCTTACTATGGACCATATTGTTTGGACTGGCCCGCAACCTACTATTGCTGAGTTGGCATCTCAAAGCGGTGTTGAAAAAACGCTCCCAACGAGTAAGATTAGCAGTAATTTTGGAAACAAAGTGCATTATTTACCTCCATACAGAACACATAATCAATACAAATTGAGTGGATGGCTGTCAAAGCCAATGAGCAGTGTAGTATCTGAAGCATCGACCACTTTGATTAAAGCAGTAGTTGCATTGCGGTCATATAAAACTCAGGAGGAGCTCAATGAAATTGAGAAAGCTGTTAACATAACCAGTGCTATGCACCTCGGAGCTATGCAATTTACCAAGCCCGGTATGGTAGAAGCTGAAGTAGTTGGAAAAATACATCAGATTGCCATTGCTGGAGGTGGGAACTTATCGTTTCCTGTAATCTATACAAAAAACGGGCAAATACTTCATAACCATTATCACGGCAACACACTCAAAGAAAATGACTTGGTACTATGTGATTGTGGCGCTGAAACAAGCATGGGTTACGCTGGTGACATGACGCGTACTTTCCCTGCAGGTACAAAATTTACTTCACGACAGAGAGAACTATATCAGGTAGCTTTAAACGCCCATGAAGCGGCAATTGCTGCTTTAAAGCCAGGTATTAAATACAAAGATGTGCACCTACTTGCCAGTAAGACATTGGTAGAGGGACTAACTGAAGTCGGACTAATGAAAGGTAACGCAGATGAAGCTGTTGCTGCTGGTGCCCATACTATGTTTTTCCAATGTGGCTTAGGTCACATGATGGGCCTTGATGTCCATGATATGGAGGATTTAGGCGAACAATATGTCGGTTATACTGAGAGCTTTAAAAAATCAACCGAGTTTGGGTTGAAGTCTTTAAGGTTGGGTAAAGAGCTTGAGGAGAATTTTGTAATTACAGTAGAGCCTGGCATCTATATTATCCCTGAACTCATTGATATGTGGAAGGCCGAGAATAAATATGCTGACTTCATCAACTATGATGTGTTAGAAACATATAAAGACTTTGGTGGCATCAGAATTGAAGAGGATTTTGCGATAACTTCTGATGGTGCCAGATTGCTAGGAAAGCCAGTTGCAAAAACCATAGAAGATATTGAGCGCGTTAGGCAAGAAAGTTTGGAATTAGCCTAATGGTATAAAAAAGTCAGGTCGAAAGACCTGACTACACATCTAAGGAATAGTCCTCTGTATGAGTGGTGATAGGTCTTTTTTGTGGTGTCTGGTCTTTCGACCTGACACTTTATTTATTATATCCATTAAAAATAAGATCTATAATCAGTTACCCTACAATTCCTCTGTATCCCCTGCTGATAGAAACTTGCACTTGAATATCTATATTGCTCGGGAAATCTAACCAGACTCCATTTCTCCTGCAATGGATTGCAATGTATATACTCAATTTTTTGTTCCACTAAATTTTTATTAAACAGATACAAGTCATCAAACCTTTGCATCCATACCTGAAATGCTCTACCTTTTTTATTACTCCTAAGCCTCTCAAAAATATTTTCATATTGGAGATTTTCAATACCTTTCCTAACCATTGTTGATGTAAATTTTTTAAAATCTCTCATAAAATCAGACAGTCTATTTTCTTCATTAAAATAAACAACTGCATGCATGTGGTTAGGCATAATCACATAAGCAAGTATTGAAGCTTTGTATTTTTCAGAAACCCCCTACCTTGGTCTGTGGCTCACAGACCAACAGAAATCGTCAAAACCGCTCCCGATAATGAGTTAAAAAACCGAAGTCATCAATTTCTTTTTCATAAAATTTTGCTGAGGACCATTTGTAATCTTCGGGCATAGTCGCCAGATTCCATCTTTCCTGTATAGGATTACTATGGATATAGTCTAACTTTTGCTCAACCTTATTCCGGTGATCCATTAATACTGCTAATGGATCACGCTGCCACACTCGATATTTACGTTCCCTATCATCTACCATAAAGTATGGTAATACTGCTGGGTGATTTTGTTTGATGTCTTTAATAATCCCATGACCTACTGCTTTGTTAAAACTAGCATTGGGCATCTCCTTACCATTTTTGGCAATTGGCTCCCATATCAAATGCAAATGATTGGGCATTATTACAAAACCATAAACAACAACCAATTTTCTGGTAACCAGTTCTTTTAATTGATCGATTATTAGGCATTTATATTTTTCAGGTTTTAAGAGTGACTTCCAGTCTTTCACTGTATCTGTCCAGAAATACACCTCTCCTAGAAACATCTTAGAATTCCGAATACCATTTAATTGTGATTTATTCATCTAAAGTGACAGGTTTAGGTTTGATTATTACTTACAACTTGATAATAATGGCCTGTGAGTCACAGGCCATGGAATACATTTTTCAGAAACATAATTTATGCTATTCTCTAGTATCTCATAGCTCTTGGAATATTCAATAAGGTTAATCCAATGAATACATGTCGTAGTTACAAAGAAGCATTTTTCATCTTTGTACAAGTTTCGATTTCTAAGCCCCATTTACTCTGGTAATTATTTATGGAATTAAACAAAAGGTCGGATGGCAAGACCAGACTATACGTGTGAAAATAGAATAACATCAAGTACTCAAATATAATGATGATAGAAAGTCAGGTCGAAAGACCTGACTACACCATAGTTCATAATAATGGCTTGTGGGTCACTGGCCATGGGGTAAGGTCAGGTCGAAAGACCTGACCACACATCTAAGGGATAGCCCTCTGTATGAGTGGTGATAGGTCGTACGACCTATCACATAGATGAAGGCAGGTCTTTTGACCTGCCTTCACTTTGGTGTCAAGTACTGTTTTAATTCTTCCCACCAAACATTACCATTTCATTCATATTAACTTCAGTGACATAGCGCTTTTCTCCATTACTGGTTTCATAATTTCTATGAATTAGCTTTCCTTCAATAGCCACTTCATTCCCTTTCTTCAAATATGAGCTCACAAGCTCAGCTTTCTTACCCCAGGCCACCACATTATGCCATTGTGTGTCTTCCACTTTTTCACCTGCAGCGTTTTTATAATAATCTGAGGTGGCGATGCTAAAACTTGCCACTGTATTGCCATTATCTAATGTCTTTACTTCAGGATCTTTACCAAGTCTTCCGATTAGTTGTACGCTGTTTCTTAAATTTTTCATGATTAAAATATTTAAATGTTAAAGATTAAATTATTGCGAAGAGCTTTTCTCGATTTCGCTGAAGCAAAGTAAAGGTGAGATAAAAGTGATATTCGTATGATAAATGCTTGTATTCGTTTAAATTACATTTGTAAACGTTTGTAAACGGTTATTATATTGATTTTCAATTATTTACAAATTTTCAATGTATGGAAGAAAAAGAGTGCTTAGAATGTGGAACTAAGATATTCGGCAGGGCTGACAAGAAATTTTGCTCGGATCAGTGCCGTAATAGTTACAACAATAAGCTAAATAGCGACACCAACAACTACGTAAGAAATGTCAATAATATCTTGCGGAAAAATCGTAGAGTACTGATGGAGTTAAACCCAAATGGCAAATCGAAGGCACCTAAATCTCGTTTGTTGGAAAAAGGTTTTGACTTTAGCTATTTAACAAGCACCTACACAACCAAAGCTGGCGCGACTTACCATTTCTGTTATGAATATGGCTATCTTGAATTGGATAACGATTGGTATGCCTTGGTGATAAAAAATTAAACCTGAAATAAATGAAGCTACATCATATCATATATGTAAGCAAGGGTATAGATATTAACGAGGCAAAGCTTGATGACATTCTGCAAACCAGTAGGTCATTTAACTCGATTAACAATATAACAGGTATGCTCCTTTTTATTGATGGCAAGTTTTTCCAGGTGCTTGAAGGAAGAAAAGATGTGATCGAGGGTTTATATGCCAATATCCGCAAGGACAAGAGACACGAACAGGTGACTACCGTTTCTGCCCACCCCATTTCTAACCGGACTTTTAAGAGCTGGAGTATGCGATATAATGCCTTAAGTGAGAGTGAATTTTATGATCTAAGTGGCATTAGTAGTTGGCAAACACTACTTGCGCTAAAACCAGGACCTAGTGAAAACATGGCTTATGTATTTTCTCGAAAGTTTACTGACAAGACATTTCCCTCGGCCGACTGGTGGATTGGTTAAACTGCCATTAAATAAAAATGACACCGGCAAGGTGTCATTTATGTTTTGATTTTGTGAATGTGTTTAACCCTCCTCATTTTTCTTTTTCTTATCTTCTTTTTTTGCAGGCTCTTCAGGTTTTTCGTCTACGATATTGCCAAATTCATCAACATAGGCAATCATATCATCAAGGGTACCCCCTTTGTCATTGTTTTCTTGACGCTCAAGCTTCTTTTCTAATTTTTCTTTTTTCTTTTGTGCTTTCTTTTTTTCTTTCTGTTTTTTGATAAAACTATTTTGTGATCTGCCCATTGTAGTGCTTTAAGTGAAAAAAATTGGTATATCGGTAGTTCCGAATATACAGGAAGAAATAAAATCAGTTACAGAATTACCTCGAAGGTCCAGTGAGGCGTGTGCAGGGTGATGCTTATCGCTTTCCAAATACAAAGATAAGAGATTAGTCTGTGAACTTCAGTAACATTTAAGAGATATCAGGTAAAACAATCCTTAAACCTCGCTAATCTCAAATAAATGACCATCCGGATCTTTAAAGAAACATCTAATTTCCTGTCCCCAGTCATACGGTGGGGTAATAAATTCAACTCCACGATCTTTTAAAATTTCATAAGTTGCTTTACAATCTTTAACCCTAATTGTAAAAGAATGAGCTACACTGTTGGGCTGTGCAGGCGGTTTAAAATGTATATCAGGCTTATCAGCTGTGGGTTCTCCAGATGTCACTAATAAGATCCATTGACTTAAAAATTTCAATACTGTAGAATCACCACCATACGCTCTAAACAGCTCTGCACCTAGTTTATCAATATAGAACTCCTTCGATTTAGACATATCACTCACTACCAAAATGGTTGTGAGCTCATTAACTGCGTCATTGAATGGGGCTTTACTCATAACTTTATAGTCCTACAATTACAAACGCACCCCAGTAGAAAGGTTCGGGATATTTTTCTTTAAGCTGAAGTTGTGCGTTGTAAAATGCTTCATACCGAGTCATACCGGCAATCCAGTTTTTATAGAAAAGCGTCATTAACTCTTGAGTGGCATCATCATCTACATTCCACATACTCATGATTAGACTTTTAGCTCCTGCTAACCTAAATGCTCGCTGCAATCCATATACACCCTCTCCATTTTGTACAGTACCCAGGCCTGTTTCACAAGCGGATAAAACCACCAGATCCGTGGCATTTAAATTTAAATTCATCGCCTCGTAAGCCGTGAGTATTCCATCTTCATTTCCTTCGAGCAATTGGCCATCAACAAGAAAATCTTCCGCTCCTGCCAGTACAATTCCAGATCTCAGCAAAGGATTTTCATAATACTTCTGACTAGACTCTATATCAGCATCATCAGGGTTTTCCAGAAAGAAACCGTGTGTGGCTATATGCAATATTTCAGGGTTTTCAATTGCCTTTATATTGGCTTCGTTTGCTTCTGTCTCTAATATCACCTTATGATTTTTTATATTGCCCTCATATAAGTTTGCAATGCCTTCTACTTCAGTTTTTGTACCAGGTAAAGGAGCAATTCCTTCACCACTTCTCAAATAACGCATCAGACCTCCTCGCAACCCTCTGGAAAGGCCACCCCGGGTAGTGCCGCCTCTTGTTGCTGTAGCACCTCTCAGCGCACCCCTCGAAACTGAGCCATCGTTGCTAGTCTCATTACCACTTTGGGTATAAGTAGGAAAACCGACAAGATAAGATGCTTTACCTGTTGCATTAGATTTTTCTGTTTTTGCAATCACAAGCTCTTTCGTATTTGTGACTTGCTTTATCTTCATTTCCTTTATGAGATACTCACCAGATTCGGGATTTTCAAGTGTATTAATATTAATTTGGTTGTATACGCCATCAGGTGAAAAGTAAAGGACATCAACATCTCCAAGGGCCTTATTAAATTCACTCCAATATTGCTCATATGAATAAGCTTCTTCTATCTGAAACTTAATGGCATTTCTATAATTATTTAAATATTTTTCTTCTAATACAGCCCCATTTTCTAACAATACCGGTTGGGGATAATCTTTGGTCTCAGCTGTCACAATGAGGCCTAAGTAGTATATGTCTTCAGTAAAATTATTGACTTGCTTTGGGTCGAAAACCCTGTAACGAATTACCTCCATGGCAGCTTCACCTGGTTTAAGTTTATCTCTCACTTGCTGCCAGGTAACTTCCTGGTTCTCATAGGTGTCAGCGAATGCGGCTGATTTTTTTACCAGTTCACGCTCTAGCGTATTAGAGGAGTCTACCAACGAGTCGATAAGTAATTGCTGACTGGCCAGGTTGGTAGAGTACAGTTTTGAAATACGTTCCTTCAAACTTCTCCATGTCTCATATTTTTCAATCAGTTGAGCATCACCACTGTCCATGATTGCTTTTCTCACTTTATCAGTAGCGTACATGATCAAGCCTTTTGTTTTTAACTGCAGATTATAAACTTCACCCATTAGTTCGGGGTTGGTTTCGTAACTGCTCCATGCAAAAGAATTAAATTGCTCAAATGAAGGCTTAAGCTTCCCCGCATAAAATCTGGTCTTCTCTTCTTCACTCAATACTGAGAAAAAGAGTCTGATCTGATCAAAGTAATTCTGAAAGGTTTCATCAAAATATTCTGCTGCCTTTTTTACATCTCCCTGCTGCCAATAATAGAGACCAATGTAATTGGTTACTTCCCCATATTTTAGATGTGAAGTGCCTAATAGGCTTTTTCTAATTTTCAGTGCTTTTTGTAAGAATTTTAATGTCTCTTTACTTGATTTGGCTAAGTGTGCTTTACCTAAATTGAATTGTACCGTAGCTACATCTGTATTCTCTTTTTTATCATGAACTTGCTCAAATACTTCTTGGGCTTCTGTAAATGCTTCAATGGCCGCTTCTAACCTACCGCTTAAGCGATACACATTAGCCAGGTTGTTTTTGATTTTCGCATACATCAAACTCTCTCTCCCATACACCTTCTCGTTTATATTAAAGGCGTTCTCAAAAGCACTTTCAGCCTGATCAAAATTGCGCATATCATAGTAAGTAGTGGCTTGATTGACCATCGATGAGAGGTAATTGGGATGCATAATGCCATAATTTTTACTATCTCGCTCAAGTATTTTCTTATACAACTCAATAGCTTCGTTGTATCTCGCAAGAGCTCTATAAACCAAAGCGAGGTTATTATATAAATCATCAAGAGCCATGTCTGCCTCAGGTGTGGCTAATTCAATTAATTGTTCTTCTGTATTTAAAAACAATTCTTCAGCCTGTGGATACTGCCCCTTATTGATATAGACAAGGCCTAAAATTCCTTCAGTTAAAATGGCATCTAGTGGACTTTCCAGAGATTGAAATAGTGTTGTGGCTTTTATAAGATCAGCTTCAGCATCATCATATCGACCTAAAAGCATTTTAATATCACCTCTTTTTGTAAGCAATACGGCATGGTAATAGTCAGACTGCGGTATTTGAGATAATTTTTTATCTACTGACTTTAATGCCAAAATCAAATCATTGTCTTGCACAAGAATATCTACATACCAGCTAAATGATCCCAAATACTCTTCTGAAGTTGAGCCATATAATGACTCATCGACTTCTAAAAGCGTATTCATTCTCTCGCGTGCGACTTGCAATTCCCCAAGCTCAAGTAATACATACACCATGTTATATATATTATCACTGTAAGCAGTTTGTAATACCGGGTTCAGCTGTTTTCGATATGTAAGCTCTCTTTCAAAATAATTTTTTGCTTTTTCTAGATTGTAATCTGCCAGAAATGCATCTGCCAAAAAGTAGTAGAGCTCTGCGTAAACTGAATCAGAAACGTTTTCGATCGCATTTATTTTAGACTCAAGTGCTATTGTTTTTTCATAAAAACCACTATCGTAATTGACGGTGAGCTGATTATAAATTTCATCAACAGATTGAGCCATTGAGACATGACAAAAACTGAGCAATAGCAGACTACAAAATATACCTAATTTTGGGTATTTCATGTGTTTGAGTTATCGGTTAAACTTAACAATATAAAAGATTTACATTGTATTCTAAAGTCAAAATTGGACTTTATTTAAATAACAAAAAAATAACCTTTAATCCTTTAATAAATCTTGTATGTAAGAGCCAATTCTCTTACCTTGCACAGTTTAAAAAGTTCAAAAAACATGAAGCAACTTCTACTTTTAACTCTTTTTCTAGTTACATCAACTATCTCTTTGTTTGGTCAGCCGTGCCCTGGGGATATCGACATTATTGAAGATGAAAATCTATCGATCTGGGATATTGAAGCAAATGGGACACAAATATTTTCATTAGCCGAATTTCAAGGTACTATTAATATTGGTGACAGCACCTATTTTCAAGATGACTTTGGGTTTGATGCCCGAGGTCTTGTTTTGATGGCTCACGATGTAACAGGTGGGTTATTATGGTCGCAGCAGATACCTGGAACATCTTTTTTTACAACTAAACCTGCTTTAACTGCCAGCGCAGACAATGTATATGTTTCAGCGACTTCTATTGAAAACAATAATGCTGAACATCATTTTAAAATATTAGAATATTCAGCTCCTGATGGTACTCCAGGCTGGTCTAACAACTATGTTATTCCTGTAACATCAAGTAATTTGCCTTTTGGCGCCCAGCTGAACCCACATGAAGCACTTATAGATGTAACTGGTAGACTTATTATAACGGGTGCATATTCAGGTAGTGTCACTATAGGAGTGCCAACTTTAACTTCTACAATTGGCCTGTCTGAAACGTTTGTTATGGCAGTAGATCAGGTCACAGGTAACGACCTATGGGCCGTGCAATCAACAGGCTCAAACGGAAGAGCAAGGGCCTGGGCTATTGAAGAGGTTGCAAATGGCGACATAGTTGTTGGAGGGCATTTTACTGGCACAGTTGATTTTGGAGGAAGCTCATTTACAGCCACAAATATTGATGTTGTCAACCCGTATATAGCTTCTCTTAATCCTGTTGATGGTTCTGCAAATTGGGTTGTAGGTATGGACAATGACCCCGTAGGGTTTAACAATATTTATGACATAGACTCTGATGATGGAAACAACATTTATTTTGTGGGAGCCTTTAATGACAATATAAATATTTTAGGCAACGATCTTATTAGTGCCGGAAGTACAGATGCATTCGTTGGTAGTGTCGATGCCACTGGTGCATTCAGATGGGCCGGGCAACTCGGTGGTGTAAGCACCGCTGATGAATTTGCTACAACAGTAAATTATAGTGTCAATACATCTACCGTTTATGTAGGAGCTCAGGTAGTGACAGATGACATAAATTACTCCGGAACAACAATGTCTTTGCCTCCACTTTCAGGTCATTATATTTTTGCCTTTGCTTTCGATGGAGCTACTGATCCTAATCCGGGCAATAATATTTCGGCTGAGAATGTTTTTGGCTATGATGCTATATATGATGATACAACTGATGAATTCCTATTTGCTTCTCTTAATAAAGGTAATGGCTTAAACACCAGAGTTACTGCATGGATTGGCAATCGCCCACTTCCTGTTATAGATATCACCCAGGAAAATGGAGTTTTAGACCCTGATGAAACCCTTACAGCATACGACCCTGGTGGCGGCTTATATACATATCAATGGTATAGAGATGGTCTGGTGATTCCAGGCGAAACTACACCCACATATGTAGCTTCTGCCAACGGTGAATATGCGGTGGAGGTGGCGGCTGGTTCATGTCCAATTAGATCTGAAAGTATATTTATGCTTGATGGTGCAACTTTAGAAAGTGACTCATTGGTACTTGTAGAACTATTCAACAACACAGATGGCGCTAACTGGAACCGCAGAGGCAATTGGCTTACTGGAAATGTCAATACATGGGAAGACGTAACCGTAAATGGCGGTAGAGTTACCGAGCTATTTCTTGCTGGTAATAATTTGAATGGAAACTTCCCAGCTTCATTCGGCAATCTAGCAGCATTAGAACGATTATATCTAGATAACAATAATCTCACGGGTACTATACCCTCTACTTTTTGGAATCTCTCAAACCTGAGAGAAATAATTTTGCATGACAATCCTAACCTTAGCTGGACAATCGAAGCTGGTATAGGCACAATGATCACTTTAACCAACATCAGAGCTTTTAACTCAGGTCTTAACGGTACAATTCCGACCGAAATTGGCAGCGCTACTTCTTTAATAGAAATTGACTTTGCCAATAACCAATTAACAGGATCTATCCCAGTAGAGATTGGTAGTTTAAATAACCTGGAAGTTTTACAATTGGGTGATAATCAATTATCCGGAAGTATCCCTATTGAAATGGGTAGTTTGACATCGCTGGTTATTTTTAATGCATATAACAACCAGCTATCAGGAAGTATCCCTACAGAATTAGGCGCCCTCACCAACTTAGAAAATCTTGACTTTTTCAACAATCAGCTCACTGGAGCTGTGCCTCAGGAATTAAGTAATACGAGTTTGATCAATCTAATGCTCGAACTAAATGATCTGTCTGGTACTTTCCCAGATGCAATATGGCAAATGCCAACTTTACAGTCTATCAACCTGGGTAATAACCAAAGTTTAGACCCTAACCTACCAACTAACCTAGAGTCCCTGACTCAATTTGTCGAAATTAGGTTAGACCGTACATTACCTATTGGCGGGCCGTTTCCAACAGACTTTTATAGCCTAACTAATCTCACAGGTCTATCTCTCGGTGGACAACAATTTACAGGTACCCTTGACGGAGCAGGCATGAGCAATTGGACCCAATTGGATAATCTATATTTATGGAACAATCAATTGGAAGGTGCCTTTCCTTCAGAAATTACCTCATTGACCAATCTTAGAGATATGGGCATTGGCGGTAATAAATTTACTTCTTTTCCTGATATGACTGGGATGCCAAACTTGGAAGGGTTAGCGGTTGCATTCAACTACCTGGGTTTTAAAGATGTAATCCCTAACCTGGGAGTACCAACTTCCTTTTTTAACTACAGCCCTCAATCCCGTAGACCTGAACAATACTTAACGGTAGATGAAGCCGGTTCGATTACTTTCACTAATGATTATACTGAAGCGGGGAATGTTTATCGATGGGTGAAAAATATCACAGATTCAACTGTCACTACAATGGATTATGTTGTAAATAATGCTTCAATTGATGATTTGGGAGGTTATTTCTGCATTGTAACAAACCCTGCTGTACCTGACTTAACCATTAATACTCAATTTTATAACCTGGCATTTACAGGAGCCCCAAAAAGCTGGACAGTAGACAACTCTCCTGGATCTGTTGCAGATTTCAAGTCGTTCTATGCTGCTACTTATGGTACCAACGATGGTGATACACTTTATGTAATGGGTTCAAAAACACCATATGACCTTGGAGGTAATCTCTTTAGAAACCCACGTATAATTTACGGACCTGGATATTTCTTATCTGAGAATCCTGAAACACAGGCCGTAACTGATTCAGCTTATGTACAAAATGTACTATTTAGAAGTGGGTCGGAAGGCTCAGAAGTATATGGTCTGGTCATCGATCAGGTGTTTCTAAATAATCAAGGTAGTGCAATTAACGACACCTTAAGAAACGTTCATATCACTGGAAATAAAATTAGAGAGATGAGTATTAATGATGACGCACAAAATATACTGATCAATAAGAATTTTATTCAACAATTCAATTTTGCATCAACTCCAGTGGCCAATACAAGCAGGTCTTACCAGGATATATTTATTCAAAATAACATTATAGATACAGTAACAACGGCATTAGCCAAAGCTACTGCCGCACGAAACTTAATGACTAACGTTGAGTTTAGCAGAAATACGATCAATGTATTCACTGATAGTATTGAGGATGTGTTAATCACCAATAATATTATTAATGACAACCAGTCTACTAACAATACGACCACTGGAAATATAGGATATGGTACTGCCAACTTCACTAACGGCAGTGGCACACTTAGCATTGATAATGATTTTGAGTCTACAACAAGTAAAGGTGCTTTTTCTGGCTCAGATCCTTATGTACTATCAGGAATGGCACCAATCCCACACATTTTCACCTTAGAAGATGTTGGCAGAATAAGGATTAATACAGAAGCTAAAAGTGAAACCGGCACTGATATAGTGCAATTGAGATATCGCTTAGGTGAGGCAGGAAACATTGTGCAAAAAGGAAATGTAACAAGGCTAGAGGCCGGTGATCCTGTGCAAGTATTATTTCGACCCAGACTAGGAGCAGTTACTCCAGGCGCTGCAGTCGACATGATGATATGGCCTAAAAACAGTCTGGGCGTAAGAGGTGTTCCTCTCAAACTATCTTTCGTTGCGGAAACTACTACTGCTTCGGGAAATGTATTTACTGCTGATAATCAAGCTGTAACTAATGGTGAAGTGCTGTTATTCGAAATTAACCAGGAAGGAGCTGCATTTGACACTTTGGCAACTAGTTTAAACAATCAGGGAGAATTTACTTTTAACAATATTGTAATTGGTGATTACCTCGCGCTGGCAAATGCCAATACCAATGACTTTCCGGGTCAATTACCAACGTACTACGAGCAAATTGACTTATGGGAAGAAGCTGATACACTCTTAATTGATACTGATAACCCGGTATTTGACATAACACTTATTGCCGAACCAAAGGACCCCGAAGGTGATGGTGTGGTTTCAGGGTATGTTGAGGAGGAGTTTGAAGAAGGAGATGATAATGGACGTGTGATGGCTCGGGGCAGAGTCAAAAAAGCGGGTGTATCAATGCGTAGAAGAGTAGCGACTAGTAGACCTGAAGAAGACGTGATTTATGAGTTAGTAGAATATGTGTTGACAGATGACAATGGTGAATTTACTTTTGAAAACTTACCAGCTGATGAGTATAGGATTAACATCCAGTATCCCGGTTATCCTATGGATACAACAACAAGCATAGATCTCAACATACAGGAAAACATAGATAATGCATTTGAGTTGGAGGCTTTGGTTGCGGATGGTAAAATTGCAGTAACCATACTTTCAACTACTGGTCTGACAGATGAGATTATTGAAAAAGTTAGGGTATACCCTAACCCAACCTCTACTGAAGGAATTAATATTACATTTACTCAAGATGCTAACATCAAAGGTGAGGTAGCTATTCAACTGTACAACCTAAAAGGTGAGGTTGTAACAAGCCGAACTGTTTCTCAAATGGAAATAGCCAATAACAGAACAGTTAAACTACCTCTCAATGGTGCTGCAAAGGGGACTTATCTTTTGCAACTAAAACAAGCAACAGAAGAGATCGGTACTATAAGGCTTATCATTCACTAAAAAGAAGTTTATAGCAGATGCTAGCCAGAAGTAAACTATTACATCTGGCTAGCATCTTTTTAATTGTATTCTATTTAGGATTTCTTTTGTATATTGGCAGCCGAAACAGGTTATTTTTTGACTTATATGTATAGAGCATTTTACTACGCAGTGCTTCTATTTTTGGCTTTAGCAGTTACCAGCGGGTGTTCTCCTACTTGTGAAGAGTGTGATGACGATTATGCACTACATTTTAAATTTGTAAACAAAGAAGGGCAAGAAGTATTAAATGACGGAGGTAGTTTAACACTTACCGACCAACTAAGTAACCAATTTATTATTGAGAGGAAAGAAACCGAAACAGATACTGCTTTTGTTGTTTCATTATTTCAAAGTAACCCAGACCTACCCGAACCAGATACTATTATTTTCTTTTACAATAATGCCTTGATTGATTCAGCTACAGTGAAATTTGGTTTCCAAAGAGATAACGACTGTTGCGTAAACCCCAGGGTTGTTGAAAGTATTAATCTTCACAACTTAGAATCTTCAAAGTTGATTAAAAGAGAGTTTAACATTTATAGAATAACAGTGGAGTAGTTACTTCTTTAAAACTGTAAACTCTACCCTTCTATTATAAGCTCTGCCTTCATCAGTCTCATTGCTTTCAAGAGGTACCGTTTCTCCATAACCACGAGCAACAAGCCTAAATTCATTGATACCGTTTTCTATTAAATAGTCTACCACAGCCTGTGCCCTGCCTTGGGATAAGTTAAGGTTGTAATCATCTGATCCCTTACTGTCGGTATGTCCTGCAATTTCAATTTCAAGCGATGGATTGTCATTTAAAAAAGAAACAACTTTATCCAGCTCTACGAATGATTCAGATTTGAGGGTAGTTTTATCAAAGTCAAAAAAGATATTCTCCAGTCTCACGGTTGTACCAACTTCTATAGGTTTCAGGTAAATGTCTTTTGTAAGTAAAGTTGTTTCGTCACTTTCATAAGCAATGCTATCTGTAGTGTTCAAATAGCCCTCTTTTGAGGCATTTAACATATACCAACCCTGTTCTACCAATTCTTTCTCGTAGTAACCCTTGGTTGTTTTTAAGCCTTGGCTGGCGTTGCTATCTTTTAGCTCTAACTGCAGTTTTGCATCCATCGGCTCGTTAGTCTTTGCATCGTATATAGTACCACTAAGTATTGGATTTCTTTTAATAGGCTTTAAGAAAAAGTCTTTGATAACCACTGTATCATTAAAAACATCCTTTAGCTCAAACATTGCAGCCGAAGACTCATACCCATCCAAACTTACATCCATGTGGTAAGAGCCCTCTCCTATTAATGTTGTCTCATATGAACCGTCCGCAGTACTGGCTCGTAAAGTATCCGTTTGGTCATTATCGCCATACACTATGATATCTGCCCAAAGGCCTTGTCTTGTCTTATCATCTAACACCAATCCTTTTAGTGAGATTTTAATGTCTTTTAGCTGCAGCTGAAAGATATCGAGGTTACCACCATCAATAGTGCGACCTGATTGAGTAGTAAAAACATTACCGTTTTCATCTACTGACATATAAGCATCAAATGCCCTTGTATTTAGCGGCCTTCCAAGGTTCACAGGGTCAGACCATTTCATCCATGTGTCATCAAGGCGTCTGGTCATATACAAATCTGAACTGCCTTCTCCCATGTCTTTTCTATTACATGAGAAATACATGATTTTATCATCTGGAGACATAAATGGAGCAAACTCATCACGGCCTGTATTGATGTTATCTCCCAGCTTCATTGGAGTGGAGTAGCTGCCATTTCCTTGTCTCTTGCTTATATATAGGTCACTAAAAGTACTATTTTCTTTTTCGCTAAAATACAAGACCATATACTCTCCATCACTCGACAATGTTGCTCCGTAAAACTTGCCTTTGTGCATTTTTTTAAAATTATCAACGTCTACTTCAGAAGGATTTGACCATGAATTACCCTCCTTTCGAGTCAAAGAAAATCCGTCTTCGTTTTTACCATTACCTCCTCTAATAAATAATGTGCCATCTCCCATGACCGTAAAAACCTGATTGGCATGGTGATCATTTAATGGTGACCCTATGTGTTGAGCTTCAGTCCACTCTCCATTTTCATCTAATGTAGAGTACCAGATGTCCTGGCTATTATCTTTCCCAAAATGATTGTCCGGGTGATTATGAACGAAAAAATATAATGTTTTACCATCAGCCGAAATTACCGGTGCACCTTCATGATATCCGGTATTTACTTTTCTGCCAAGGTTTACAAGCTCGTAACGATCGTTAAACTCCTGCGCAGTACTATAAGCCAAACTAACCAAATACAGACAAGTAGTAATAAGTATATGTTTCATTGAGAGGTATTTGCTAGTAAAGGTATAAATATAGGTAGTTTAATAAAATTGTGCTATATCATATGAATAATGAATAAAATCAAAGAAAACTTGCATCTTTTTGTCTCAAAGTGCGTTACAAAATCTTAAATATGAAACAGTTTTTACTATCCCTCCTAAGTTTGTGTCTATTTGCAACTGGCTCTTTTGCACAAGAGATCGAAATATCCGGGGAGATAATTGATAAAGAAACCAATGAGGCTGTTCCCTTTGTGCATATCGTAAATGCATCGATAAATAAAGGTACCGTAAGTAATACTGAAGGTCGGTTTTGGATTAGAATGGATAAACAAGACACCTTGCAGTTTTCAGCCATTGGTTTTGAAACTTATGCATTTACACTTCAACCCGATATTAACACAGACAAAATAAATGTTACCATTGAGCTAAACACGTCTACTATGGAGCTTGCTCCAGTTAAAGTATTTGCTTTTAGAAACGAACAAGCCTTAAAGCGTGCTTTGATCGAAATGGATGCCCCATTGGAAGAACAGGAAAAATTCACAATCCCTGGCCTGCCTGCTAAAAAGGTAAGGAGTGTCGAAGGTGGAGGGATAGGGATAGGTGGGCCATTGACCATGATCGCTAAGGCTTTTAGCAAAGAGGAAAAGGAAAAGAAGCTCTTAAAAAAGTATGAAAAAGCCTATGACTACCAAAAAGTACTGACCTCCAAGTACAACGAGACCATAGTAATGGAAATCACCAACCTGCCAGAAGATAAAGTAGAAGACTTTATGAAATTCTGTGTACTGGAAGATTCGTTCATCTACCGTGCCACGGAATACGATCTTGCTGTAGTGCTAAATCAATGCCTACTTGATTTTAAAAAGCTTGAAGATCATTGATTACCCGCAAAAGCTGTAACACTAAAAGCTTATCAAATGTCTAACTCCATAGTCGACATCTCTTAAAAAATAATTTTTATGGTTGGAATTTTAGTCGCTCTTGCGATTTCCTGGGGCCTGGTCTATTTTATTGAGAAAAATAATCTACTGGTATTGGGTTTTTTACCAATTGGCAAAAGATTAAAGCAATTTTTAATAGGCTTCCTAATAACCGCTGTGTTATGTGTTATTGTTCAATACTATGAATCTATCTTAAGCTCCTCTATACTAAGTATCAATAAGGATACAAGTTTAAGGCAAATCACCAGCATGCTTTGGTGGGATTTTCGATCTGTAATCACAGAGGAACTTATATTTAGGGGTGCAATCCTATATATTTTAATTAAAAAGCTAAACGGTATGTGGGCAGTCATTATTTCTGCCATTGCCTTTGGTATTTATCATTGGTTTTCATTTGGCGTCTTTGGCAATATTGTTCCAATGATTTTTGTATTTATCGGAACAGGTCTTTCAGGCTATGCCTGGGCATTGGCATTTTATAAAACAAACTCTATTTTGATGCCTATAGGCCTTCATTTAGGCTGGAATTTCACCTATAACACAATTTTTTCACAAGGCCCACTTGGTGATGGGTTAATTGTAAGTGTAGGCGGAACAAATATTACTGACTGGTTTTCTTTAGTTGGCTTATTGTTGATCCCAACCTTAACTCTTGTGGTCATTAAATATGCAATACCAAATGAAAACCAAAGGCAGCTGGTAAAAGCTAATTAGATACCCTGGGAAACTTCTTAAAATCAGGCCTTCTCTTTTCTAAAAATGCATCACGACCTTCTTGTGCTTCATCAGTCATATAGGCAAGCCTGGTTGCTTCTCCTGCAAATACTTGCTGGCCTACCATACCATCGTCTGTGAGGTTAAAAGCAAACTTTAGCATACGTATTGATGTAGGAGACTTCTCTAAAATTTCCTGCGCCCATTGGTAAGCCGTTTCTTCTAACTCTGCATGTGGTACTACTTCATTTACCATGCCCATATCATAGGCCTCCTGGGCGCTATAATTTCTACCCAAAAAGAATATCTCTCTCGCTCTTTTCTGCCCTACCATTTTGGCTAAATAGGCTGAGCCATATCCGCCATCAAAACTGGTAACATCTGCATCAGTTTGTTTAAATATCGCATGCTCTTTACTGGCAAGAGTCATATCACATACAACATGTAAACTATGACCACCGCCTACTGCCCAACCCGGAACAACGGCAATTACTGCCTTTGGCATAAAGCGTATCAAACGCTGCACTTCTAAGATGTTAAGTCTGCCAACACCTGCTTCATCAACATAGCCTTGTTTGCCGCGAGCTTTCTGGTCACCACCACTACAAAATGAATACACTCCGTCTTTGCTCGAAGGTCCCTCTGCTGAGAGTAACACCACACCTACCTCAGGGTCTTCACGCGCATCTAAAAATGCATCGAACAACTCGTTTGTTGTCTTGGGCCTGAAGGCATTGCGCACATCAGGTCTGTTGAATGCAATACGAGCTACACCATCAGACTTTTTGTAAGTAATGTCTTCATATTCTTTGGCTACTTTCCAGTTGGGCTTATTCATGGGTTGTCAGTTTAGCTTAATAAAGCAGTAAATTTAAACAATCAGTAAATAATCGAATAGATGAACACGCTTTGATTTTAAAATATGATTGGGAGATATAAAAAAGTCGGCCCCAACGATCAGTTAGGGCCGACTTGCAAGCAAAGAGGTTAAACAAAAAAAGATTAAATAATAACCTAAGCTAATCAATCACCGATATATACGCAAGCTACTGACCAACTAGTACAAAAGCCCCCCAGTAGTATGGATTTTGGTATTTTTCTTTTAGAGATAGTTGGGCTTGTCTAAATGCCTTTTTCTTGTCACCATATCTGATCCAGTTGTTGTAAAACGAAGACATAAGCTCCTGGGTAGCTGTATCATCTACTTTCCAAAGGCTCATGAGAAGTGCGTCTGCCCCAGCCGACAAGAAAGCTCTTTGTAGTCCATACACACCCTCTCCTGCTTTCACATCACCAACTGCCGTTTCACACGCACTTAAAACCACCAGCTCGGTATTGTTGAGTGAAAGGTTCATGGCTTCGTATGCAGTTAGAATTCCATTATCACTACTTTCCAGGGAAGCGGATTGCTCCTGTTCCAATACATTGGCAGCCCCGGCAAATAGTAGACCAGACCTAAGCAGTGGGTTATCCTTTGCACTCTCAGTATTTACGCCAAAGACCTTTCCTTTATCTAACTGATTGTCTTCCAAAAAATAGCCGTGTGTAGCAATATGTAGCAATTTCGGACTGGATATTTTTTTCAGAGCAGTCTCAGTAGCTCCATTTTCAGTTAGTTTAGACACTCTGTAACCACGCGAAGACAGCACCTTACTGATATTATCTACTTCTGTTTTTGTTCCTGGTAATGGTGGTATATCCCCTTGTCCAAATACAGGATTACCAACCAGATATGCTGTTTTTGTACTACTTCTGGATTTACTGGCTGACACCAATTCTTTTGAATTACCAATGAAAGTAATATTATATTGATCCAGCACATAACTTCCTGAAGGTGTTTTTAATGTATTTGGGTTGATTTGGTTATAAATGCCATCTAAAGACATATATAGGTTGGTTGTGCCAGCAGCTTCTGTTGCAATAGGTGCCCAATATTGATCATATGTATATTCATCACTGATCTTTTGATGGATAGCGTTATTGTAGTATTTAAAATACCGTGTTTCTAATTGTGTCCCATTTGACAGAACAGAGAGTTTTGGCAACTCATAGCCTGGCTTTAAAGTCATGGCCACATATTGAATTTCTGGTGTGAGCGCTTTATCAAACTTCCTTACCCTTACCACCTCAATCACTCCTTCACCTGATTTTAATTTACCCTTCACGTCCTGGAATGTAACCTGCTTAAGTTTGTAACCTTCGTTAAATACACTTGATTTAGCAGAGAGTGACCTTTCAGTTGCATTCGTGGCTTTTTCAAGTGAGTCAAGGTTAATTTCCTGTTCGGTAAGTTCTGCCTTGGAGTAGCTATAATATCGAGCCAATGTCTCTTTTTGGTCCAACCATTGTATATACTGATTGATCAACTGCTTATTGCCACTGTTTAAAATCTGCTGTTTTATTTTACTCGTTGCCTGCAGCAATAATCCTTTAGTAGCAATATGATAATTGAACATTTCACCTATCAACTTTGCATCATGATTTGAAACATCAGTTGCAAAAGCATAAAACCTTTCAAACCTGGGTCTTAGCTTATCCCAGTATTTAGTCTTTTCGGCTTCACTCATGGGTGGGAAGTAGCTATTAATAAATGCCAGTGACTTAGATAGCGCATCATGGTACAGTTTCTCGGCTTGTTCAAGTTCATCCTTCTTCCAATGTAAAATGGCCAGACTTTCAACTGTTTCTACATACTCAGGGTGCTCCTCCCCAAGTTGTTCTTTTTGTATTTTTTGCGCTTGAAGCAACAATGGCATGGCATCGTCATACTTCCCTTGAAAACGGTAAAAGTTGGCTAAATCACGAATGGATCTGGCATATAACCGATGATCCTCCCCGTATTTTTTGGCATATATCTCTTTAGCATCATTGAGTAAGGCCTCCACATTATCATATTTTTCCATCTCCATATATAAAGCGGCTAAATTGCTTTTCATATGGGCATAGTCTGGGCTATTGGTGCCAAAGCGTAGTTTTTTAATATTTATAAGCTTTTTAAAGGTCTTTTCTGCCTGCTCATAGTCGCCTAATTGCTGATAGAGCAATGCTTGATTGGTAAGAAATTTCTGATGGTTACCTGATCTCTCTCCTTGATTTTCATCAGATATTGCAATCGCATTGCTTAATAACTCCTGTGCCTGATCATACCTTCCCATAGTTTGGTACAACATAGCCTGGTTATTCAGTGCTATGGCTAACGGCATCTCTCTGGTTTCGGGCCATTTGCCAAGCACTTCTATAGCATTTTTTATGCTTTCCTCAGAGTCGTTATAGCGACCTGTTTCTTTATACAATACTGCGAGGTTGTTTAGTGAGGCTCCATAGCTTGGATGTTCGGCTCCGTAGGCATCTTTCCTTAAATCAAGGGCCTCAATTGTTACTTCTTCTGCCATATTGTACCGCCCCATGGTACTATACAATAGGCCTATATTAGAGATTACACGATAATAGTTTGGGTCATCAATAAGCTTGTTTTCCTCATATTTCGCACGGGCTTTATCAAAAACTTTACCCGCTTTCTTATAGTATCCTTTAGCATATGATAGTTCACCAAGGTCTACCAATGCACGGGCATTTTCTGATTCATCGGCATCCGTTCTGTTGGCTACATTACTGAGCCACTTTACTGATTGCTCTTTAAAACCATCAGTCTCGACAAAATCAGCATTGTCATTAACAGAAATAGCATAACTAAAGCTGGTTGAATCCATCTCTGCTCTGGCTTCGTTAAGTTTATCACCTAACTTGTCAATTGTACCTTCCTTCAGCTTACCAAGATTTCCTTTAGTATCAATATCTTTAACCTTCTTTGTTGCGTCTTTAAAGAATTTTTTGATTTGTCCCTCTGAGATATTTACTGACAAACAACTCATTATCAATAATATCCATGTGATTTTTTGATTCATGCCCACTAAGTTTTTTGTAAGTCAAAAGTTACAAAAGGTAGGTGAAAAAAGATAATGAGGGACACTATAATAAAATGCTTTTGGTAATTTAGCAGCCTTCATGCACCTGATAAAAAACATTTTTTCTAAGCTTTATATACTCTGGGTACTCATCGTATTCACAGTGTTTATGCTCATTTTATTACCCGTATTTATTCTTCCTATTCTTATCGGACAGAAATACGGGTACATTACTTATTGGGGACTTGCCGTTTGGGCATGGATTTTTAGCAAGCTTACTTTTATCAGGTATGAAATAAAGGGCAAAAAAAATGTAGACAAAAAGCAGTCGTACATCTACACCTGCAACCATACTTCATTTCTGGATGCCCCCGGATTAGTATTGGCCGTACCTACTCAGTTTAGACCTCTGGCAAAAAAGGAATTAAAGAAAATACCTGTATTTGGTTTGATCGTTAGAGTAGTGACAATTATTGTTGACCGATCCAGCCCGGAGAGCAGACGAGACAGTGTAAACAAATTGACATATTTACTGAAAGAAGGATTGTCGATTTTGATTTTTCCTGAAGGCACACAAAACCGCACAAAAGAACGCCTACAGCCATTTTATGATGGCGCTTTTCGTATTGCCATAGAAACACAAAATGAAATATTGCCAATGGTGATTGTAAATGCAGGAAACCTCATGCACCCCAGTGGCTTTAAAATCAAACCTGGTAAAATAAAAGTAGTGTTTGGCAAGCCGGTATCAGCTAAAGGGCTAACGCTAAAACAAATCAAACAATTGAAAGAAACAGTGTACCATCAAATGGATCAACTATTGATCGACAACAAAATTGATTAACGGCTTGTCATAGGCACTTCAATAAAAAGTACCTCGACATCAGTTTTCGATTCAAAGCTCACCTCTTCAACATCTGAAATACCGATTGCATCTCTGGTATGTAAACTTTCTCCAGCAATATCAACATCACCACTAATCACAAAAGTATAGACCCCATTTCCTGGTCGATTTATTTGATAGGTCGATTTACTTCCTTTTTTAAAAGAAGCTAATGAAAAATATGCATCCTGATTTATCCAGATAGCATCATCATCTTTATTGGGGCTTACAACTGTTTTTATCTGATTTATTCTATCCGTAGGTGCAAAGTTTTTTTGCTCATAACGAGGCTCAATGTTTCGCTCTTTGGGAAATACCCAGATCTGTAGAAAATTGACTTTGTCAGATGAACTGTGATTGTACTCAGAATGCATGATGCCTGATCCCGCAGACATGATTTGCACATCATTAGTTTTAATCACTTTTGAATTGCCAGTGGTATCTTTATGTTCTAATGCGCCTTCCAGTGGAATGGAAACAATCTCCATATTGTCATGCGGGTGTGTGCCAAACCCTTTTCCCCCAGCTACCCAGTCATCATTGAGCACCCTTAACATGCCGAAATGCATACGCTCGGAGTTGTGATACCCTGCAAAACTAAAACTATGATGTGAGTCTAACCAGCCATGATTGGCGTGTCCTCTACTCTCTGCGCGATGTATTATTTTTTGCATAATTGAATATACGGAAAACTTATATCAATGTTTAAACATTGATAATTAATGTACCTTTAAAATTCAAATTTTACTCCCAAAGCAAGACTTGTTACATCCCAAATTTTTAAATAATCCGTATTTTGGAGATAACTGAGGAATATGAGGTCGTAGGTACCGAGCTCGTAGTATAGTGAAACCCGTTTGATTTCATAATCTTCCTTCCTGTTGAGTGCTAAAGTACCACCAATAAAACCACCGACTCGAAGTGACGTTGCCCACCAGTAATACCCTTCAGGATACTCATTGGGAGAAATAGTGTCGAACTGGCTACCGAATGAATAATTCAGATAGAGCCCAACTGAAAATGGTCTCAATGTAAGGCTTTCATTGATCGGATTTTTCCAGGGTGTGTATGTACTTTTAAGTGTTAAAGTCATTATCCTATCACCACCTATTGCCTCGGGCACATAGCCTGTAAAAAAATCTGTTTCTAACTTGTCTTTACCATGGAGGTAGCCGGCCCCAAATGAAACAAATCCTATATTTCCGGCATATTGAGCCTTATAATGGTCGGGAATATACCACTTCTTTTGTTTCTCCTGACACACAGCCGATTTTACAATGAAACTAGCTAAAATGACAAGCACATATTTCAAATACTTAGTCATCATAACTCACCATTTCAATAAAAACCTCACTAGCAGAAAATTTTAAGAGTGCGTACCCTTCCTTCTGCATACTAGTTGTCACAAAATATCTAACACCATCATTATAATACTCCTGATCTAAAAAGGAATGTTTATGCGCATGAAGTGACAATACTACATTTGAGTCGTTAGCCAATATACCAGCATAGGACTGTTGTAGGTTAGGGTCAAAGTCACCATCCCAGGGTGGAATGTGCGATGCGACTATTACACTTCTATTTTCAGTATTCTCATCTAACATTTGTTGAAGCCACTCCAGATCAGGTACCCTGCCACTGAACTCATATTCTCTGGAATTGGTATCTAAAATGATAAAGCGAAAATCTCCATAGTCGAATGCATAATTATAGTCACCAAACATTTCAGTATATACTTTCCTACCATTGGCTAAGAGATCGTGGTTGCCTACCACCGTGAGGTATGGCGCCTTAAGTTCAGATAAAATCTCATTTACCCACCTAAACTCTTTCACCAGACCAAAATCGGAAATATCTCCTCCGTGTAATACAAAATCAACATCATTAAATTGGTTAACATGCCTTACAAAATCTTCCGTTTCGTCATACCACCTTTGGCTATCCCCCATGAAAGCGACAGTTAGCGTATCAGTCGGTGCTCGCTGACTGATCTTTTGTATATTCCTGGCTGTTAAATTTTTCTCGCTATCATCCAGTATAATTTGATTGGGGCTGTATTCAAAACACCCAAATAGAGGCAAAAAACACACGGAAATTAATAGGCTATGCTTCACAACTTAAATCTTAAAGTTCTTAGCATAACGTATCCTTGCATCAAGATGTTAGGAAATCTACTCTAATTCTATCACCAAATCGTCTTGTTCTACCATTTCTGAAGCCTGTAAATGAATTTTCTTCACCTTTCCTGCCCTTGGTGCGCTGATCGAAGTTTCCATTTTCATAGCTTCAATGACGAATAAAGGGGCATTTTCCTTAACTGAATCTCCTTCTTTCACAGCAATCTCAGCCAACCTGCCCTGTAAAGGTGCTCCTATATGATTTTCACTTTCTACTTTGCGATGTGCTATTTTGGTACTCTTAAAGTTAGCATCCTTAACTTCCAGCACTCGCGCTTGCCCGTTCATTTCGAAATAAACATTGCACATCCCATCTTCGTTAGGGGCAGACTTGTATAATTTCTTTATGATGATTGCTTTCCCTCTGCCTATCTCTACAAATATTTCTTCATTGTTTTTAAGACCATAGAAAAATGCAAGTGTAGGCAAACGCCAGACTTCACCAAACGACTGCCAATGGTCATAGAAATCTCTAAATACCTTAGGGTATAGCTTATATGACAGAAAATCCAGTTCATCGCAATATTCATCAAAGTCATTTTGAAACGTTTTGAATTCTGCTTCAAAATCAACTGGTTCTAAGTGCGCATTGGGTCTATCTGTAAATGGTTTTTCGCCTTTAAGAATAATTTTAGATAACGCTTCTGGGAAGCCACCCGGTGCCTGACCCAGTTCACCTTTAAATAAACTCACAACAGATTCAGGAAAAGATAAGGTTTTACCTTTCTCCATGACTTCATTTGCTGAAATATTGTTTGAAGTAAGATATAAAGCCATATCACCCACCACTTTTGACGATGGTGTTACTTTTATCAAATCACCAAACAGCTCGTTTACAGCCGCATAGTTCTCTTTGATTTTCTCAAACTTATCACCAAGACCCAACGACTCAGCTTGTGGCCTTAAGTTAGAATACTGACCACCAGGAATTTCGTGATCATATACTTCCGCAGTGCCCGCTTTAAGACCAGACTCAAATGGATAATAATATTCTCTAACATACTCCCAGTAGGTCGCAAACTTGTTGAGAGATTTCAAATTATAATCAAGAGACCTTTCATGCCCTTCCATGGCAGCCACCAATGAGTTGAAATTAGGTTGTGAGGTAAGCCCGGACATAGAACTAAGCGCTACATCGATCACATCAACCCCAGCGTCAACTGATTGTAAATAAGTGGCACTTTGAATAGATGAAGTATCGTGCGTGTGCAAATGAATCGGCAAATCAACTGCCTTTTTCAATTCTGTAATTAGCAAGTTGGCACTCCTTGGTTTCAGTAGTCCTGCCATATCTTTAATGGCCAAAATATGGGCACCTTCATCTTCCAACTGGCGCGCCAGATCAAGATAGTATTGCAAATTGTATTTCGAATTTTCGTCATACAAATCACCAGTATAGCAAATGCATGCCTCGGCTAATGCCTCCGTGCGTTCTCTTACTGTTTTAATACTCACCTTCATGGCCTCTACCCAATTGAGTGAATCGAATATTCTGAAAATATCGATTCCATTTTCCCATGATTTCTCAATAAACTTCTCAATAAGGTTATCAGGGTAAGCCTTATATCCTACCCCATTGGAGCCCCTTAGCAACATTTGCAATAATATGTTAGGCATCGCTTGCCTAAACAGCTGCAATCGCTCCCAGGGATTTTCGTGTAGAAAACGCATACAAACATCAAAAGTGGCACCGCCCCATACCTCCATAGAAAATGTTTGCGGATGATTTTTGGCAAAGCTTTCTGCCACCTTTAGCATATCTATCGTTCGAACTCTGGTAGCCAATAATGATTGGTGTGCATCTCGAAAAGTTGTATCTGTGTATTGGATGCTTTTTTCATTTTTCAACCATTGGGTAAAGCCTTCCCTGCCCAATTGTGTGAGCTTATCTTTTGTACCTTCGGGGAAACCGCTTAGTCGGCTGAACTCTGGAATTTTAGGTTCCCTAAAAGTCTTAGTTGCATCGATTTTCTTTACGTCCGGATGGCCATTAACTGCAATATGGCCCAGGTAGTTAAGCAATTTGGTACCCCTATTAAACCTCCGCGGCATATTAAATAGCTCAGGATGATCTGCAATAAAATTGACAGTCGCGTCCCCTTTAAAAAAAGTGGGGTGTGTAATCACATTTTCGAGAAAAGGTATGTTGGTTTCCACTCCTCTTATCCTAAACTCACTAAGTGCACGGCTCAAGCGCTCTGAAGCTCCTTTTAAGGTTCTTCCCCATGAAGAGACTTTCACCAAAAGCGAGTCAAAAAATGGCGATATATTAACTCCTGCATAGCAATTACCGGCATCTAACCTTATACCAAACCCACTGGCACTTCTATAGGCGATGATGGTGCCATAATCAGGTTTAAAGTTATTGATAGGGTCTTCTGTAGTAATTCTACACTGTATGGCATGACCGTTACATTTAACATCCTCCTGACTCTTGATGAAAATTCTCGGATCAGGCAGATCGTAACCCTGGGCGATAAGAAGCTGAGATCTTACGATATCTATGCCTGTAATTTCTTCAGTAATCGTATGCTCAACCTGTACTCTCGGGTTCACTTCAATGAAGTAAATCTGCTCTTCTTTATCAACTAAAAACTCAACTGTACCAACGTTGTTGTAGTTTACTGATTTAGCGATAGATAAGGCATATCCATAAAGTTTGTCTTTCGTATCTTGAGAAATAGTAGAGCACGGAGCCACTTCTACTACTTTTTGAAATCTTCTCTGTACTGAGCAATCCCGCTCAAAGAGATGTACCAGATTTCCATAGTTATCTCCCATAATCTGCACTTCAATGTGCTTTGGATTGTCTATGTATTTCTCAAGAAAAATGGTGTCATCACCAAAGGCATTAGCAGCTTCACTTCTCGCTTCTGTAAATGCTTTAGCCAACTCAGATTCATTTTTGACAACTCGCATGCCTCTGCCACCACCACCAGCGGCAGCTTTCACCATTATCGGGTATCCAATTCTTCCAGCTTCTTTTATGGCCAGATCGGTGGAAGTGAGGTCTTCTTTGCTATCTTCAATAATTGGCACCTTGGCCTGTATCGCAATCTTTTTTGCCTCTACCTTATCACCCAGCTTTTCCATCACTTCAGGTAGTGGCCCTACAAAAGTGATTCCCTCTTCCCTACAGCGTCTGGCAAAAGTTACATTCTCAGATAAAAAACCATACCCTGGATGGATCGCATCTACTTTGTTTCTTTTGGCTACAGCTAAAATTTCCTCAATGTCCAGATAAGGTTTAAGCGGATCGTTCTCTTCACCAATTTGATAAGCCTCGTCTGCCTTATAGCGATGCAATGAGTAGCGGTCTTCAAATGTATAAACAGCCACTGTGCGTATTTTCAATTCACTTGCAGCGCGTAATACTCTAATGGCAATCTCGCCACGATTGGCGACCATTACCTTACTGATTTTATTGAGTTTGGAAGTCATTTATAAGTAAATAATTAAAAAGAGTTAAAAGTTAAAACAATAGTTTGGGTTAGGCAATGAATAGACGTCAATAGCGAATAATTTTATTTATCTCACCCACTGTGCACTCCAAAACATATTGGATACCTTTGCTGCGATATGACCCCTGAAGAGTTTGAAAATAGCAATGCAATTCCTAAAGCCTTTCACAATTTTGAAACAGGATCGCCTTTTGAGCGATGCATAGATTGTAATACATATTTACTTGATGGTAAGGTTGAATACTTTGTAGAGAAGGCCATAAAGTCATACAAAGACTACACGGCTACTGATGTGATATTTGAGTATGCCATTTGTATGAATTGTGCTGAACGCATGAGAAAACAGATGTCTGTTGAGTCCATGCAAAGCATTCAGAAGTACTTTTCTGAGAATGTAAACTTTATCGATCGCATGCAGCTCATGCAGGCTCACCCGGACAATCCGGAGGCATGGATGCAACAATGTTTGGTAAAAGGCACACAGGCCAATCAGTTAGAGGAGTATCAAATCTATGCCCATTGTAAAGGCAAACAACTAGTAACGGCACAGATGCCTTACCTGATCAGTAGTCAGGCTTTAGATGAAATCACTCACTTACTATCTAATGAAACGCTAGATGAATTGGATGGGTTTATGGATCAACATTTTGGGCCACCACCAGAGTTGATGGAGCCATTGCCTGGGAGAAGACGAATTGTATTAGTCTGAAGCCTTACCATACTCCAAACTCAGCTCTTCACCACTTTCGAGTCTGGCACGAATATCTTTGATCACATTGTCAAGTTGGTCAGTAGCTTTCTTCAAATGAAGCACAACATCATTTTCTCTTTCGGTAAGTTCTGTTTTCTCTAAAAGGTGAATAAGGCCCAGGATATTGGCAACAGGGGCGCGGAGTTCGTGAGCATTTGTAAAGGCATATTGAGATAAAACATCATTTTGCTGACGCAGCATTTTGGTTCTAATCTTCACCTTCTCTTCCAAGCCTTCATTCAAACTTTCCAGACTTTTGTTTAGCTCAAGCAGTCTTTTAGATTGGGCGTCAATTTCTTTATTTCTATCCTCAATTTCCTTGTTCTTATTTGTGAGTAATTTATTAACCGCTTGTTGCATTTTTCGCTGTTTGTAAAACGCACCGGCCACCGCAATGCAGAGAATCAAAGCCATGATTACACCTATAACGATGGTATTTTGCTGCTTCACTTTTACCAGGTTGGCTTCGTTTTCTTTCTTTAAAAGTTCAGTTTCATAGGCGGTTTGCATTTTGGCAATCTGCTCAGACTTTTCTTCGTTAAACAAACTATCTTTTAATAATGAATAGTTGAAATACTTTGATAGAGCAGATTTGTAATCACTTTTAGCAGAATCATTTTTAACCTGACCCATCATTGACTCTAGTACTAAATCTCTGGCACCTATATTTTGAGATGCCTGGTAAGCTTTTTGAAAATAAATGGTTGCAGAGTCATGTAGGTCCTGATCGTTGAGCAACTGACCAATTTTTATGTATGAACTCGCAATACCTCTATTATCCTGACTTTGTTGTCTGATAGCAAGTGCATCAAAATAGTATTTTTCAGCCTCGTCAAAATTTCCTTTTCGAGCCGCAATATCCCCCAGGCCTGTAAGTGCATAGGCGTCTTTACGTTCTGAAGATAATTGATCTCTTTCAAGCACAAGCCTAAAGTACTCTTCGGCTTGCTGAAGTTTACCTTGTTGCAAATACAGTTCAGCAATGTTATTATACACTAATAACGACTTGTCCTTTCCAAAGGCCTCTTCAAGCACCAGTTTTGCTTTAAACAAATAGTCTAATGCTCTATCTAGTTCATTGAGCTTCTTATAGATCTCTCCAATGTTATTATAGCACTTTGCCAGCCCCAGGTTATCGCCAAGTCTCTCATAATATTCTGTAGAGGTTAGGTAATAGTCCAATGACATAGCATAATTTCCTTCTGCCCAATTGATGCCTCCCAAAATGTTGTAAGACCTTGCCATTCCTTTTTCATAATCTATTGAACTGGCAAGGTTCAGTGCTATATCTACATCGTCTTTGGCAATTGAAGGATTATTGTACACATAATTAAACGCAAGTTCATTAAGTACAATTATTTGTGTAGTATCATCGAGATTAGACTTGTATAGCCGTGATAAGCTATCTATTTCTGTATTTTGCCCAAAGGCAGAAATAGAAGTAACTAAAATAAATATAAGATGTAGAAAAGAGCTTCTCATATTGTGCTTACACAAGACACAAAAATACAATTATTCAATTAACGGGAGTCCAAATGTAATGTTTTGGGGAATAGTGTACACAATAACCCAGTTTTCTACCCATAATATCACGTAAATAGACATTATTTAGGCTATAAATGCACTTGGTGTGATATTTTCTATGTAATAGACGAACCAAACAATTATCAACTATGCTTAGATGGACGATCATATTTTTAGTTATCGCACTGATTGCAGCCGTATTTGGTTTCGGTGGTATTGCCGCAGGTGCAGCTGGAATTGCAAAAATATTATTCTATATTTTCTTAGTATTATTTGTAATCTCACTGATTTCGCGCGCAGTAAAACGATAACTTATAAAAAGCGAAAGGCCTCGGAAACCCGAGGCCTTTTACTTTCCCAAATAGCCTACTCATCCATTACACTTGCGCCCCTAGCCATCAATGTTTACGGCTTGTTTAATGTAAAAACTAAGCTGTTTTTCTTTAATGGCCGCTTGTGATTTAAATTTTAGATGTCTTCTGAATTTACCGCTGCCTTCAAGCAACTTATTTGGGTCCTTCATCTGGAACCCGAGGGAAAACTCTATAGTAACATGATTTTTGAAAGCGAAAACACCACTAATCATTTCCGAATTGCTGTAAAACACAATACCGCCATACATAAACTTTTCTTCTACGCCTGATTGATATGTCAAAACACAGTTTCTTACTTCTTTGAGTATTTCATACCTTTCAGGATCTATAAGCATGAGCTCATCCAGAAACTGCTGGACTTTCTGATTCTTTGATGTTTTTGCTGCTTCTTTCATTATTTTTCATCTGTGTTCGTTTTAACGCTCAAGCCGCTAGGCTCATACTTTTTCATTGATAAAAAGTATGCAAAAATCTAGACAGAATAAAGCTCCCACACTGGAGCTAACGCATGGCTCGCTATTCTGTCATCCAGCCTGCCTGGATGTAAATATACAAACCTATATTTTGGATTTATTTTTAACTACAACCTCTGATCCTTCTGCCAACATTACACTGTTTGGAATTTGCTTGGAAAGCATCTTAAAATCATTTCCATAAACCGCTTCAAAATCCACATCAATCTCGTAATTCAATACTTCGTACGCTTGCCATCTTGGATGCACTACTTCGTACTCAAATGTGCGTTTGTCATCTACTTTAGTGTATCCCCAATAATGTTCAGTAATAAATTCAGTCTCTGATTTTTCTGGAATTTCAATTGATTTTCCGGAAGTATTGACTCTAAATCTATTCCGATGCTTGCCCAATTTCCACTCATATTCCACAAGTAATTGATCCGATTTAATCTCCCAAATGTGAGACATTTTCATTGTTTGATAATGCTCCTTGTATATCTGATTAGCCACAAAGGTTAGAGCTGGTTTTGGAACGATTTCTTTAATGAAAACGACCCCTCTTTTCCATTCTTCCTTGTCATAATAACGTACATAAAATCGCAAATTCACTTCTTCAAAGTGTCGATGAAATGGAATTGGGACTCCCAACAACCGAGTATTCTTGAACATAAAGCCTACAAGGCTCACGTAACATCTGCCCTTCCAAATATCAAGTTCTGTATTTTTGGGTAAGTACTTCTCTAGTAGCGAAGGCTCTACCTCATAATTAGCTATAGCTAGTTTACGCCATTCAGCTTTCAAAAAATTCATACTGTCAAGTTTTGTTTGTGTACTAAATTATCTAGGGCATTATCAAGTTTAGCGAACTGGAATTTATACCATTTTTCAACAACTTTTGAGGGACAACTCTACGACTTTTCAATATTAATTCGGTCTCAGTGCAAAAGCCGGTTCTACCAGCTATAACAATCTTTTTCATAATCGATAGTGTCTGGCACGCTCTAATTCATCAATTGTGACCAAAAACAAGATGGCAAAAGCCCAGGGGAAAACGAACAGGGCAAATTGCCACCACTCATCCATCCAGGCAGGGCTGAAAATTCCTAAGCCAATTAGAGCTAATATATAAGTTATAGAGCTGAGAAAATGTACCTGAAGAAGTGTTGACTTTTTCGAAAGCCTACTAATGAGTATGAAGCTCATCATCATCTGGTATGCACCAAGAACAAATTCAATCATAACTACATAACCAAGTAGGTTCCGCTTCAATGGTATTTGAATAGCTATGCTAAGAGCAACCAAAACCATAATACATTGAATATAGAAATGCAGATTCTTCATGATCAAACGGCTGTTTGAACTTCACTCTTAGCCCTGCTCCTTAATCTGAAAAAGACGAATAGGTTGAAGAAGTGCATTCCCCCGAGAATCAAAATGATCCCCCCTATTTTGACACTGAGTGTTTCGATAACTGCTTGTACTGTGAGCACTTCACCTAGAATTTTTAATGTGAAAACAGCATAGCCTATGTTAATTAAGTAGAAACCAACCACTAACAATCTGTTGACACTGTCAGCAAGTGGCTCATTCCCATGAAAAATATCTACTAGAAATATTCGTCCATTTTTAAAGAGCGTCTTAGCCACCCAAACGGTAAGGGCAATGGACATGATTACGTAAAGGCTGTAAGTAAGAATGTAATAGTTCATAATTGTACGTATTTAGTTTAAATTCAATTATTTCATATATTTCAGAATATTTTGAAAGTTATCGATAAAAAAATATCAGAGCTTCATTAACATTTTATAAAACCAGTTTTGATCAGATTTCGTGAATTTTTCAAGCACACCATCTACTTTATAAGAAAAGTCCTTAAGCTCCTTTGTCATGGCTTTAAATTCCTTCACTTCTTTTCCTGTTCCTTCTACTCCCTGCACTTGCTCCAGGACTTTGATAATAGGTTCTATTTCTCTTCTTCTTCTCTCTCTTGATACTTGTCTTGCGAGTTCCCAAACATCTTTATTTGCTATAAAAAACTCTTTACGCTCTCCGATCTTGCTAACTTTTTCAACAATGCCCCAATCCAACAATGCACGTAAATTCATATTTACATTGCCCCGTGACATTTGAAGCTCTTCCATCACTTCCTCCGCTGAAAGAGACTCTTCACTAATCAATAGCAAGGCATGTATTTGAGCCATGGCCTTATTTATTCCCCAACTCGAGCCCAATGTGCCCCAGGCTTGAATAAATTGTTGTTTAGCTTGTGTGTATTTCATAACTGAAACAAATGTAGAATAAATTATTAATCTTTCAAAACTTTTTGAAAGTTTATTCAATTATTAATAATAGCATTAAAATTTGCTCCCTTATGATTTAGATAACTCTGAATAACATGATGATTTACAGAAAGTAAGATCCTGTCTTCATAATAGTTTCTGCTAGTTGATCTAGTTTAGAAATTGGATGGAGTTTAGACCAATTCTTTAACATTTTAGTTTAATTGCAAATAAAGTTTTATTCATATATGAACTTAAGCAAAGAGGATGAGAAATTGATTAGAACAATTGAAAATACTGTTCTTGATGTTCACCATAAGAAATATGAAGCCTTGGGTCTTCCTCTTCATGTCTCAATTCCATTTTTGCTTAAGGTTTATGGAGATGCAACCAGGGATTCAAGTGCTAAGTCAAAGCACCCTGGGTTTACATTTCGAAGGATATTACATCAACTAATCCTTTCTATAAGTCAATCTATTAAGTGGGTAATTAAAGATGCGAAACCTACCATAGAAGTTCAACCTTTGACTTATATAGATATTAACCCTACCATAAATGATTTAGTTAGATGGTCTTTCGAATACACAGGATTAGCACAACAATTTACAGCATGGTCGAGAGGCTTTGTGGATGTTTCAATTGATGCTCCTAATAAGAAAGTAACATTTCTTCCTATTGACAAGTCTGTACATTATTTCTACTATTCTCAGCAAGAGATAAATGATGACCATGTTGAAAATCTCTTCGACCAAATATCTGGGAGTAGCACAAGAGTTGGTCTTTACAATACATGGATTGATGAATATAGAATCACGTCACCTCCAATTGCATCTTATATGGATTGGAGCAAAGCAAGAAGTTCTGACTTTTTTGAAGAGGTACTTAGTGCCCTTCGAAAATTAGTTCTACCTGAATTATCTGAGTCCACTGACTTGGGCGGCTATACCTTAGAAGACTTTAGAATATTTTTTGGAGCTCTATTTATCAATTTTGATTTTATATGCTCTTTCGAGCACTTTTTGGATAGTCATTATAAAGAGCAAGCAGAAGCTTTTGGAACCAATCCCATAATACTCCCAAAGGACAAAATGATAGATTTATTAGTCCAAGCAACTGAGTTGGATGAATCCATTATCTCTAAAATCATAATTGATTTAACGCTAGATCCAGCCAATTTTCATTCTAATTTGATAACCCAACCAATAGTAGAATTCGGAAATGAATTGGCCATCATGACTAATTTGTTTGCCTATATTGATCCTAATAGGATGATATCAGGAGCTTTAAACAAAAGCCTATCAAAAAAGAAAATTTATGATCGTTTGATAAATAAGATTGAAGACTATAATACTCAATCTATAGCTAAGTTTTTAGAGGGAAACTCTGCTTTTCAGATTATTCGGAAAACATTTAAAGGGAATGATAAAAAGATAAGTCCAGACTTTGTCTTAATACATCCAGGTAGAAAATCTATTCTTATTATAGACTACAAGCACTTCCTAAATCCTATAAATGCTTCTGAAACAGCATATAAGATGACTGAAGTCAATAAAGGGTTTATGCAAATAAATTCTTGCGAGAATTTCTTTAATGAATTTCCAGATTCTTTGCTTGAATTAGAAGTAACAGTAAACCTTCGATTTATAAATTACTTGTAACTCGATACCCTACTCCAGTTCCTGTTTTATTTAAAGACATCTTCTTGACCGACACTCAAACATTTATGGATTCAATATCCGAAATTTCTAATTTCTCCGATTTAGAGTCAGTTATTATGAATGATCCAAGAGTTGAAGTCAAACGAGAAAATTTTGAGCCTCTAGAAATTCTGACTGGTGTTGGAGATTGGAGTTTTTCGAGGTTTGCATATAGTGGGAAAAATTAAATTGATAATGAGTGTTTCAACCATCCCAATTATTAACATTACGCAAGATATTATCTACTACTAAGATTCCTTAAGGTGTGCAGTAGGCACTGCATAGAGTATTAACAGGCCTAATTTAATCTTGTGATGATCAAAAAAGCGAAAGGCCTCGGAAATCCGAGGCCTCTCTACCAAAACTTACTTACATTTAACATGTTATCAACCACCTAACATAAGGCAACTACTGTGCCAAATTCTAGTTAGTCATGGTTTTTAGAATATCATGCTGAGTGATAATATGTACGTTATCCTCGCTATCCCTAACGAGAACTGCCTTAGTATCTTTATTGATCATTGATGATAACACATCAAGTGTATTATCCATAGCTACAAATGGCATGGGTTTTTCCATTACCTTTTCTACCACTTCATCTTTCAACTCAGGCTTTTCAATGATTTGCTCCAATATCCTGGAAATGTTTACACTGCCCACAAAATCATCATTATCAACAACAGGCAGCTGGTCTACACCTTCTTTGTTGAGCATTTTTATTACATCTCCTACTTTAGCGTCTTTGGCTACAGTATATAAGCCTGCCTGCCCATTTTTATTGGCAATTACATCTTGCGCAGTGGCAAAATCCCTTGACTCAAGGAATCCATGGTCTTTCATCCAGTTATCGTTGTAGACTTTACCTAAATAGCGAGTACCATGATCTGGTAATATGATTACCATCGTATCATCTTCTGAAAGATTGGCCTTGGCATACTCTAACGCACCATGCACCGCAGAACCACAAGACCAACCCACGAATAATCCTTCTTCACGAGCTAATCTTCTCGTCATAATCGCAGAAGCTTTGTCTGTTACTTTTACAAAATGATCAATTAGACTGAAGTCAACATTTTTTGGTAAGATGTCTTCTCCAATCCCCTCAGTCATGTACGGATAAATCTCATTTTCGTCAAATACACCGGTTTCCTTATATTTTTTAAACACCGAGCCGTAACTATCTATTCCCACTGTTACAACATCTGGATTTTGTTCTTTGAGGTATTTGGCTGTACCACACATCGAACCACCAGTACCTACTCCGGCAGCATAATGCGTGATTTTGCCTTCCGTTTGTTCCCATATTTCAGGGCCTGTTGTAAGGTAATGAGCCTCAGCATTGGCAGGATTGTCATACTGATTTGGGTATATACTATTGGGTGTATCTTCATTCAGTTTTTTTGCCACTGAATAGTAAGACCGAGGATCATCAGCAGAAACATTTGTAGGGCAAACAATTACTTCTGCCCCAACAGCTCTAAGAATATCGATTTTTTCCTGAGATTGTTTGTCGGCTAATGTAAATACACACTTATAGCCTTTGGCTATAGCTACTAGCGCAAGGCCCATCCCTGTATTACCAGAGGTTCCTTCGATGATTGTTCCCCCAGGTTTTAATGTGCCATTTTTCTCAGCGTCTTCTATCATTTTCAAGGCCATTCTATCTTTCATCGAGTTGCCCGGATTGAAGTACTCCACCTTAACTAAGATAGTACCTTTAACGCCTTTATTAACACTATTTAACCTTACCAAAGGGGTATTGCCAATAGTTTCTATAAGTGAATTGTAATACATTTTTATGCCTTTATAATTTTTTGCTGCAAAATTAGGGAAGATAAGCCTGATTTGTAAGAAAATAACTTTTTATTAATCCCTCTATTGTGAAACAAGAATCTGTATTTTATGGTTTAAACAATAGTAATCTTATTCCTATGACTGTGCGACTTCTTATTGCCATACTATTTTTCACATTACCACACCTGGTCTCAGCGCAAAACCTGTATGAAGCAGTTATTATCGATAGTGAAGATAAATCACCTATTGCATATGCTACAATCATATATCCTGAGCAACAATATGGATTTAGTGCCAATGCAAATGGATACTTTAGAATACGCTTTTCTCAAGTAGAAAAATTTAAGAAAATTAATATCTCAAGTATCGGTTATGAGCAGTTTGAAGGTGTGTTGGGCGAAATGTATGATCAAAATTTAGATACCATAGTTTTACAGCCAAAAATTACATTTTTGAAGGAAATCCTTGTAAAGGCAGAAACGGTAGCTCCAAAAGAGATGATTGCAAACACCTCTGACAACCTAAAGACTTTTCTGGGAAAAGAACCGTACTATACGCATGTATTTTACACCGAAACCATAAAGAAAAATGATAAATATGCCGGTTTTGCAGAAGCACAGGGCATGATGCATGTCTCTGGTTATCAACCAGCTTATAATCGTAAAAATGAACTGTTTGCCTATGACCTTGCCCAGTGGAAACACCTGAGAAGAGTGCAGTACCTAGTCCCTTCTTGTTTGAATAAGAAACGCGCACTAAGCATCGGGAAATTATCAAAAGCAAAAGCCCGGTACTTGTACAATGGGCCGTTGACAAAGAATAATTTAGACGACTATATGTACACGATGGATAGTCTGACAACTTTTAACAATACCGATGTATTTATCATTGGATTTAGATCTCTGGAGCGTGACATAAGAGGTAAAATATTTGTTAAAACTGATGATTACGCACTTATTGCCTTGAGTGTAACAGAAGGAAATGCCAGTGACACTTTTGATGATGATTGCCAATTGCCTCAAGCAACTGATTTCTTGACAACATTTACCCAAATAGGAAAACAATACTTCTTTAACGCTATGGAGCTTACGATTACTTACGAAACTGAGAACAGTACTATACAGGAGAAGCTAAAGCTCAGAAGTGGTGAGTTTGACAATAATCGCACGCAGGATCTCAATTATGACCAACGTTTAGTTGTGTTTAATGAAATGGTCAACCCAAGTGTAACTTATGACCCCAATTATTGGCAGGATCAGGAAAAAGTACCTGATGGACTTATTGCAGATTTAGCTAACAATGTGCCCATAGAGGATCAATTTAAATACAACAGTTACAAAAGGCCTATACCTCTTCCTGATAATTTTGCTAACTATGAAGAGCTATACAAAAATCAGGACATGTTCTTGTTATTTGTAAATGATGAGTTTTAAGCGACTCCAGCGAGTAGATATAATACGGCCATTCTAATAGCCACTCCATTTTCGACTTGCTCCAATATGATTGAGTGATCTGAGTCAGCTACATCGCTGTTAAGTTCTACCCCTCTATTGATCGGCCCCGGGTGAAGTATGGTGATCTCTTTATCTAATCTGTCGAGCATTTTTTTGTTGACACCATAGTATAGAGAGTACTCGCGCAAGGAAGGGAAGTATTTTATATGCTGACGCTCCAATTGTATTCTCAAAATATTTGCCACATCGCACCATGCGAGCGCCTTATTTACATCTAACTCTACCTTCACGCCAAGCGAGCCAATGAATTTTGGCAGCAGCGTACTTGGCCCACAGACCATCACTTCAGCGCCAAGCTTTTGGAGTGCAAAAATATTTGAAATGGCCACCCTTGAGTGTAGGATATCACCAATAATTGCAACTTTGAGGCCTTCAAGCGATTTATATTTTTGAAAGATCGAGAAGGTGTCTAACAAGGCCTGAGTAGGATGCTCATGCGTACCATCACCGGCATTCACAATATTGGCATCGATATGTTTAGACAAGAAGTGAGGAGCACCAGGGCTTCCATGTCTCATCACCACCATGTCAACTTTCATGGCCAGGATATTATTTACTGTATCGAGTAAAGTTTCTCCTTTCTTCACAGAACTACCCGATGACGAGAAGTTGACTACGTCTGCAGAGAGTCTCTTTTCTGCTAACTCAAATGAAAGTTTTGTACGTGTTGAGTTTTCGAAAAAAACATTGGCTATCGTGACATCACGTAATGAAGGCACTTTTTTAATAGGTCTGTTAATGACCTCTTTAAAGTTTTGTGCCGTCTCAAAAATAAGATCAATATCCTTTCGGGTGATGTTTTTGATGCCGAGCAGATGTTTTTGACTTAATTGAGACATTATTTTTCTTCCTTATTTACTAGCCAGATTTTATTGTTTTTAAAGCCTTGGGCTTTTAATTCCACAAGTACTTTCTGATACTCCATGGTATTAACTTCACGACCTACATAGTCAGGCTCAATGGGTAAATGCCTGGAGTATTTTCTGTTTACTAAAACCAGTAGATCCACTTTTCTTGGTCTTCCAAAAGCTATCATGGCATCTAAAGCCGCCCGTACCGATCGCCCGGTGAATAACACATCGTCAATGAGCACAACATTTCTATCTTCTATGATAAAAGAAACCTTAGTTTCATTGGCCTTTACAGGTGTATCCCTTCTTCTGAAATCATCGCGATGAAAGGTAGTATCCAAATAGCCAAGATCAATTTTTTGATTTACAGCAGATTCAAGTTTCTCATGAATCATTTCTGCTAAAAACACACCTTTAGGCTGTAAGCCTATAATTGCTGTTTCCTGAAAGTTTCCGTGATTTTCAATGAGTTGTTGGCAAAGTCGATCGACTGTTATATTGAGGAGCTCTGTATCGAGTATCAGTTTTTTTTGCATAGCCAAACTCATGCAAATATAGATAAAAGTTTAATACGTGATAGTTTTACGTTTCAAAATCAAATAAAAAATACGTTCTGCTCTTTATTACTCTGTTACAATTTTATTGATAAAGAAAACGTCTCTATTTAAATCTACACCCTGCTGTCGAAGGTTTTTCACTCTTTGTGTTCCATAGGTTACAAAAATATCATCGTACCAGCGTTGCAATCCCCTAATTCTTGTATCATTTTCTCCAACTCTATCTTCTTCGTATTGCAGCCTCACATCAAATAGTTCTTTGCCTTCTAAAACCTCATTCCCACTGATTACTTTACTTAAAATGTTGTCGTCAAAAACGTAAAGCAGATTGATCTTATCATCTCCTATATTGGCATGCACATACTGATCGAGGTTGGGTGACAGCACATCCTTGATTTCAAAGCTATTGTCCCAAAGTACATTCCCTTGTTTATCGAAACCGATTACAACTGCATGTGTATAACGATAACCTTCGAATATTCTGTTGTAAGAAAACATCCCTCGATTTACCGACCACACCGGACTAAACACTCCCGATGAGTTTTGCACATTTTTATATTGAGGGTAAAATGCCTCTCCAAGCAGTATAAACTGATCATTATGCTCAATTAAATCATGAACGAGCAAACGATAATTGAACCTGATTTTCTTATTCTTAATTTTCTTTCTTTCAATACGTCTCTTTACGCGTTCTTCCCGCTTAGCGCGCATGTAGTTAAAGAAGTTTTCAAACTCTGCATAGTTGTAGTACTTAATTCGATTTTCACCGAATTGATTAATGTTTGCCATGAATATTCCTCTGGAGTATTCAGAGTTTCTCTTACCATATACTCCGGCCACCAATTGCGCGGGGCCATCAAGAGATTTTGATCTTCCAAAGAGCAGTGCTTTTCTTTTAGTAGCCTCAAGCTCTACCACTTTTAGCAGCCTGGCCTCAGCATCGAAGGTGTTTATGAAAAGGGTGTTTACTTTTTCCGCATTTTTACCCTGCAGTATAACATCTATTGTTTTGTTTTCATTTACCTGCATTTGTACCAGCTGTGTTTTATCATTAAATAAGCCAGGTAAAATCCGGGGTATCCTTTCTTCAAAGTCGAAAAGTAATACAAGGGGTCTGTAGTTAAAGTACCCACCAATTATTACAGCTTCACCGGTCACTTCCATACCGAAATAAGTAAACGGAATGATATTTTTTATGATATGCACTTTGGTATAACTAGTTAATGCTTCTACCTCAATTAACACCAGATTTCTGGTAGTGGGCGTATAATTTCCAAAAAGCAAATAGGCCTTACCATCGAAGTATTTTTGCGCAATAAAATTAAGGTTGGCATCCATGAGATAATTTTTACGCCAGCTGGAAGTAAAGGTGGTGTCTATTACTTCTAACTCAAGTAGCAGACTATCTCTTGATGTGGGTATCTCCAAGGTTCTCCACAACAAAATGCCAGACTTATCGCAGGTAAGCAGGTTTCTGCTTTCTTCTTCCCTACCCTGCAATATTTCATAGCGGTTGGGTTGCTGTAGTTGTGCTAAAGAAGATACAGACAGGACGATGAATATCGATAGATATAAATACTTACTCAAATTTCACTTTATTAATAAACAACACATTCCTCCTTTTGTCTATCGCAGGGTTCACATTATTTCCAACTTTGTGGTACCCCCAAACAAAAAAGTTACGGCCATACCAGTGTTCCGTACCACCGATCAGGTCATAGTTATGTTTTATTTCATCATTTTCATGGGTAAGTAAAATCGGAGCTTTTTCCTGCCAGGCGGTATCCTGAGGTTGTATGTATTTATAGCTCACTTCCTCTTCATTTCTGTACAGCATAAGTAGGTGCTCCTGATCTAAAGTAAGGTCTACCACAGGCTCGAGCGAAGCTGTCTCTACATCGTCTATTGTAAAGCTTTGATCCCATAAAAGGTCCCCCTTAGTATTCAATGACAGCACTATGGACTCTAAGTATTCAAAGTGGTTTGCCTGATCTACATTTGCCAATCGATTGGGTTGCCTTACGTAATTGTAATTAGCTCCGGTGAAATTTTGGTTGTTGTTATTATTAGGACTAAAGTAGTTGTTATCAAACTCAGGCCTGCCCATACGGTCATATCTGGGATCGTAGACTTCTGCTGATACCAAAAACCCTTCTTTAGTTTTTAATACCTCATGTAACAAGAGGCGAGCATTGTAATTATAATCTTTTCCCTTTTCACGTTTACGCTTTACCTTATTGCGCAATCTTTCTGCTCTTTTGGGTCTCATATAGTCAAAAAAGTGCTCCATTTCAGTAAAATCAATATATTTTACAATATTGTCTTGTCCTTCTGGTTTAGCAATGGCCAGGTAAATACCCTGTGAGTAATAAGAGTTTCTACCTCCATAAGCACCGGTGATAATAATATTACCATCAATAAAGCCTGTCGATCGACCACTCAAAACACGATACTGTTCTTGCATCCTAACCTCACGCTCAAATAGAATTGCACCATCATAGCCATGTGTGCGCAATCTGATAAAGAAGCCCTCATACCCTTTTTCAAGCGTAAGCACATTAAACGTACCGTTTTCATTACTTCTAAGGTCTATAACATCACTTCTGTCTTTAAAGAAACCGGGTATTACTTCAAACTTTTTGCTACCGATCGTATGGCTCACCAGTGTTGGGCTATAGCGTACATAGCCTGCTAATACCATAAGTTTTTTATTAAGTACCGTGATGTGTGACAGGTCTAGTGCGAGTTCATTTTCTATAACATATGAAGAGGTATCTCCACTGGCAATATTTATAGTAACCAATCGGTAGTCATTTTTCTCAAACTCTCCGTCACGAAAAAGTAGGTACAAATCGTCTTCAGTGATTTCAAAGGCTTTAAAAACATGTCCGTAGTCTACATTTATTTCCTTTTGCCATACTTCCTGAAGCGTGGTGTCAACAGCAGTTATCTCCCAGGTATCGCCTTTAGATTTGGTTTTAAACGAAAACTCTTTATTTACATCTCTGACAATTACTGCACCTTTTTCTCCCGCAGACAGCACTGTGAAAAAATCATCAGTGTTCTTCTTTTCCATTTCATAGCGCTCAGTTTGCTTCACCTGAGACTGTGCCAGAAATGTAACTCCAATTGTAAAAAGACCTACCAGTAATTTTATCCTCATATTATTCGCTTAAGCCAATGATTATATCAAACTCTTCTTTTTTAACAGGCTGTACAGAAAGTCTACTATTCTTCACTAAAACCATTTGAGCAAGTCGCTCATCTGCTTTTACGTCTGCCAGCGTAACTGGTTTTTTCAGCGGTCTTTCAGGAGCCACATCTACTACAACCCATCGATCATCATCGGTAGTAGGATCCTGATAGTGCTCCTTTACTATTTTAGCGATGCCAACAATTGATTTCTCATTTACACTGTGGTAATACAGAGCTAAATCGCCCTTTTGCATGGCCTTCATATTATTCCTAGCCTGATAATTGCGCACACCATCCCAGTAAGTTTGTTTATCCTTCACCAGGTCATCCCATGAATATGTGTTTGGTTCCGATTTTATAAGCCAGTAGTTCATTAGACCTCAATTTTATATTACAACATAGTTTCCTTTTTATAAATTTACACAATTAATCAACTTACAAAAGACACATAATTTTTATCTCAAATCACGCTATATGTCACTACACCTTAATCAACTTCAATTTAAAATCTCAAACATACTATGAAGGTATTGGTGATTAGATTTTCTTCTATTGGTGATATCGTGCTCACAACACCTGTCGTACGCAACCTGAAGACACAGCTTGATGATGTTGAGGTGCATTATTGTACTAAAAACCAGTTTAAGGCAATTGTCGACCACAATCCATATATCGACAAGGTGCACTATTTGGAAAACGGCCTAACGGCTTTGATATCTGAATTGAAAAAAGAAAAGTTTGATTATGTCATAGACTTACACCGCAACCTGCGCACCTCTATTATCAAATTTAGATTAGGTGCCAAAAGCTATGCTTTCGACAAGCTCAATAGAAAAAAATGGCTCATGGTAAATCTTAAGATTAATCAATTACCTAACCGACATATTGTAGACCGATATATGGATACAGTGAAGCCGTTAGGTGTTAAAATGGACAACCTGGGTCTAGATTACTTCATACCAGAAAAAGATGAAGTGCCTAAAGACTGGCTACCCGAAACACACCAAAAAGAATATGTGGCCTATGCCATCGGGGCGCAACATGATACAAAAAAGCTTCCTCTGGATAGGATGATTGAGCTTTGCGACAAAATCAACAAACCCATTGTTTTGCTGGGTGGCCCCGGGGATGAAAAAGTAGGTGAAGAAATAAAAAAGTTTTTTGACCGCACTGCAAAATCTGCTCCTATGGAGGAAGGATTAACTGAAATGAATAAAAAAACCATTATCTATAATGCGTGTGGTAAGTACAATTTAAACCAATCTGCCTCATTGGTAAAGCAAGCCACGCATGTCTTTAGTCATGATACCGGGCTTATGCATATAGCCGCTGCATTCAAAAAAGAAGTGTTTAGTATTTGGGGCAACACCATACCCCTTTTTGGTATGTACCCTTACAGGACTAAATTCACAGTACTAGAGAATAATAAGCTTGACTGCCGACCGTGCTCGAAAATCGGTTATAATAAATGCCCCAAGGGCCACTTTAAATGCATGAATAATATCATTTTCGATTTTTACGTCCCATAAGCTATTGTGTAAAAGCAAAAGTTTATATTTTGCTAACTCAATATTTATAAATAACAGCCATGAAAAGAAATCTACTTGTACTTTGCCTCCTTTCAATCAGTGTTTGTTTAAATGCCCAGACTTACTCAGGTGACAGTTGGTCTACAGTGAGATCTAATGGTTCGGGTACGCTGGCTTGTATTTACTATCCCACACCTGGTTTAGTTTTTGAAGAAAACGGACAGGTAAAAGGAGTTTGTGTAGATATTCTGGATGACTTCAAAGAGTATGTAAAGTCAAAATACGGTAAAACCGTTAACATCAAGTTTGTAGGTAAGGAAACGGTATGGACTCAGTTTTTAGATAAAACACTTAAAAGCAACAATGCATTAGGCGTAGCCAATGTGACCATCACCAATGAAAGAAAGCGTATTATGAAGTTTTCACCGGCATTTATGCAAAACCCTCTGATTTTCCTCACGCATAGCTCCGCGCCCGACATTTCTTCGGCCGATCAGATAGGTTCACAGTTTGTCGGCTACACACCATTGGTAATTGAAGGAAGTACACATGAGCCAATAATGAAAAACTTGCAATCGCAATATTTTCCAGGCCTGAATATCGCCTATACAAACTCAGGAATAGAAACATTGAAACAAATAGAAAACAACCCTAAGACCTTTAGCATTCTCGACTTCACCGAGTACTTCGATGCCGTTAGAAACAAGGCGCCCATAAAGCGTCAGAATATTGATGTTGGAGGCCCACAAGAACAACTAGGCTTCATCATGCCTATGAACTCTGACTGGCAGCCGCTATGGAATGAATTTCTTACTCAGGAGTACAAACAAAGTGTAGCTTACAAAAAGATAGTAGCGGCCAATCTCGGAAATGCATTTTTAAGTATGTTGAGGTAGGCGGTTTGCTGGTTGGCTGGTTTACTGGTGACTGGTGACTGGTGGCTGGTTTGCTGGTTTCTTGTCCTAGTGATTGCTGTACACAGCAATTATTGAAACGTAATAGGGATTATCATTCTTACTGTCACAGGTTTTCCTCTCTGATATCCAGGTTTCCAATCAGGCATCTTACTTATTGCATAAACAGCCGCTTCATCACATCCAGCTCCGATGCCTTTAACCGCCTGCACATCAGAAATTGTTCCATCAGGATTTACAATAAATTGGACATACACTTTTCCAGTAACCCCCATTTCTTGAGCTTTAACAGGGTAAGTCAAAAAATAACTCAAGATATTACCAAATTGGCTCATACCTCCTGGAAAAGTTGGAGGGTCTTCGACTATAGTAAAAACCTCCTTTTTTCCGTTAATAACTATTGTGTCATTTTTGGCAATATAGTTATCAATTAATAGAGGCTTAATTTCCTCATAGTCATTTTTTCTGATGTAGGTGGCTTTTGTGAACTCTTCCTTTAAAAGGATGCTATTAAGCACAGAGTCAGGAACAAAAGCATCCTCAATTAATATGTCATTCTCAAAAGCTGCTTTTACTGTATCACCTTGTTGTGAAATGAAAATCATAGGTCCATTTTTCACACCCATGCTATCATAGTTGATTATTAATATTAAAGAGTTATCAATACTAAAGTCTTTTACTTTTCCAATGAAGTGTCCCTTCTTAATATCTACTCTGCCAATTCTATGATGATTTGCAAATTCAGGCAAAGTGATTTTGCCCTCAGGATTATAGTAGAGAGTCTGCTGACTAAATGCTAAACTGGTTATAGTAGATAATAAAATAATTGAGAATATGTAATATTTCATTTTGATTGATATGAAATTTTATGGTGTATAACTTTCTAACATCTAACACCTAACATCTATCATCTATCATCTAAACTAATACGCCCTTACCAAATTCCCTTCCATGTAGTTGACAAAAGATTGGTTGGCTACTCTTATGCCTCCTGGTGTCGGGAAATTGCCAGTAAAATACCAGTCTCCTTTATGGTTTGGACAAGCAACGTGTAAACTGTCAACTGTTTGATAGATGACATCGAGGTCTGCTTGCATGATATCGGGCTTTACTATCTCGGCTACTTTGGCAGAAATGTCTTCATAGGCAAACTGGTTATATAGGTCGTTGACATAATTAACCTGCTCCTTATTTTCTAAAGCGATTTTACACTTTTCATAGACCTCGTCAAGCATGTACTCTTTGTCATGATCTCTGAGTAACTCTACCATCGCCCGGAATACTATAAACTCGTTCATTTTGGACATATCAATGCCATAGCAATCCGGGAATCTTATTTGAGGAGCTGAAGAAACTATCACCACTTTTTTAGGTTCCAGTCTACTCACCATGGTAAGTATACTTTTCTCCAAAGTCGTGCCTCTTACAATGGAGTCGTCAACAATTACCAGTGTATCAATATTCTTCCTTATCACCTCATAGGTAGTATCGTATACGTGAGCTACCATCTCATCGCGGTGATCATCATCAGTAATAAAAGTTCTAAGCTTGGCATCTTTCAATACCAGTTTTTCTACACGTGGCCTAAAGGAAAGAAAATCTTCCATGTCACCGTTATGAGGCTTTCCATCAATAACGACTTCCTTTCTTTTCTCACTTAGATAATCTTCCATACCTTCCATCATGCCTAAAAATGAGGTCTCAGCGGTGTTTGGTATGTATGAGAAAACGGTATTCTTTAAATCAAAATTGATTGACTTCAATATCTGCGGCACGAGTAAGCGGCCAAGTTTCTTGCGTTCGTTATAAATATCAGGATCGGTACCTCTTGAAAAATAGATGCGCTCAAAGCTGCAAGAAGTCTTTTCGAGTGGTTTTATAAACTGATGCTGATCGTATTCGCCATTTTTCTTAATAATGAGTGCATGGCCAGGCTTTACTTCTTCAATCTGGTTATACTCAATATTAAAAGCCGTCTTAATCGCTGGTTTTTCTGAAGCCACCACAATCACTTCATCATCGGCATAATAGTATGCCGGCCTAATACCACTTGGGTCGCGTGCCACGAAGGCATCTCCATGGCCCACCATACCGGCCATAGCATAACCACCATCAAAATCCTTACATGCGCGCCTTAGCACACGGCCTAAGTCGAGCTCACTTTCAATCACTTCTGTGATCTCCTGATTGGTGAATTTATCTTTATACTTTCTGAATATTTCGTTGTTCTCTTCATCTAAAAAGTGGCCGATCTTCTCCATTACGGTCACGGTATCCACTTTCTCCTTAGGGTGCTGACCGAGCTTTACGAGTATATCAAAAAGCTCATCTACATTGGTCATGTTGAAATTACCAGCTACCACAAGGTTTCTACTACGCCAGTTGTTCTGCCTTAAAAACGGGTGACAGTTTTCAATACTATTTTTACCATGTGTACCATACCTTAAATGACCAAGCCACACTTCACCAGTAAATGCGCAGTTTTCCTTCATCCATCGCTCGTCATAAAACTTATCACCACCTTCTTTAGTGGCTTTGCGGTACTTTTTACCGATTTTCTCAAATATCCATTTGATTGGGTCAGGCCCAACAGATCGGTATCTGCTGATATATCTAAATCCAGGTTTCTGATCAATCTTAATATTTGCTAACCCCACACCGTCTTGTCCGCGGTTATGTTGCTTTTGCATTAAGATGTACATCTTGTTGGCAGCGTAGGCTGGTGAACCATACTTTTCGATGTAGTACGAGAGCGGTTTTCTTAGCCTGATCATGGCTATACCGCATTCATGTTTTATACTGTCGCTCATTCCATGGATTTAGAATGCAAAATTAATACTATTAATGATGTCCATCAACCAATCTGGTTTAAAGAATAAAATCAATATGCCTACAACCAAAATTGTTACTAAATAATTCTCTGTCGGAACACCTGTGTTTTCGTATTCTTTTTCATTGTTTCTGAAAATCATGAAATATGGAATCTTCAAATAATAAAACAAGGAAACCATTGCATTGAGTAACCCGATGATAAACACCAAAACTAACCAGGATTGCCCTGTGTTGGTATAACTCTCCCAAATGGCTGAAAAAACCAATAGTTTGGCCGTAAATCCTGCTGTTGGAGGTAGGCCTGTTAAGGCAATCATTATACCCACCATTAGAACAGTTAAATAAGGATAAAATTTAACCATCCCTTTGAGGTCACTTACTTCAAGACAACCATGTTTATGCTCAAACATATTGGCCAACGCAAAAGCGGCCATATTCATTAATAGGTAGATAACCGCATAAAAAAGTAAGCTTTGGTGCCCACTGGTAGAAAATGCGACTATACCTAACAACAAAAACCCTGAATGAGCAATCGATGAATAAGCCAGCATCCTCTTGATATTGGTCTGCCTCAAGGCTGAAAAGTTTCCTATTGTAAGTGTGAGTATGGCAATGGCACCGATAATTTTTGGCCAGGGCACTTCTCCAAGGCCAAATAAATTGATGGCCAACATCCATTTGATGAGTATCGCAAAGCCCGCCAATTTTGGAACAATAGAAAAATAAGCCACCGAAGATGTGGGTGCCACCTGATAAACATCAGGAGCCCAAATGTGCATCGGGGCCGCTGTAATCTTGAACAAAATGCCTCCAATTACCATGATTCCTGCCACCAACAAAGGCAATGTTTCTACTTCCATCAACGACTCAATAAATCCTGGAGTAACAAAATGTAATGTGCCTGTAAAAGTATAAATGAGTGATAGGCCATATAATAGTACAGCCGAGGCTACACCTCCAAAAAGTAAGTATTTAATACCTGCTTCATATCCTCTTGATTTAAAACTATAAACTGTAAGTATATATGCTCCGATGGACAAAAGCTCAATACTTAGATAAACTATGAGCAGGTTGGAGCTCATTACAAGCAAATGCCCACCCAATAACATCACAAGAAGTATATTGACAAACTCTGAACGATATCTATCCAAATTATTCCTTAAATGAATGAAAAGTGTGAAGAGCGCTCCGATATCTAAAATAATCTTCCATAGTAATGCCCCCTGACTCAACTCGAGCATATTGAGGAATAATGAAATGGATTTTTGTGGGTGTGAATTGAGCTGAACTATGCCTAGCACAATTAAGAGCATCGTTACACCTAAGGCCATCATATGCACCATGCGATGCCCTTGCTTTTTAAATATTAGATCAATTACTATAAACAGGACAATTGCACCTACCAGTATAAGCTCTGGTAGAAGAAAGTGTATACTTTCGGCTATGATTGACAGTTTGTCCTTTAAAGCTCCCACTTATTGAATAGGCGTTTTAGCAACCACAAAATCTACGACAGTATTAACAGAGTTGTTTATCAGATCTAACAGCAGGCTTGGAAAAATACCTAATAAAAGCGCGAGTATAATCAGTGGTATGAACATCAGCAACTCACGTTTGCCCAAATCAGTCACTGATTTTACCTCTGTTTTAAGGTGAAACTGCCCAAAAAACATCCTTTGAATCGTCCATAAATAGTACGCGGCACTGAGTACAAGACCCGCCAAAGCCGCAATAACCATCCAGCGAGGTACCAAACCATTGACAACAGATGAGCTAAATGCCCCTAAAAGGACAAACACTTCGGCAATAAAGCCTGAGAAACCCGGTAGGCCGAGCGATGCGAAAAAGAAGATCACAACTATCACCGTGTATTTTGGCATTTCAGAAGCCAGACCTGAGTAATTACCTATTATTCTATCTTTCGTACGATCATAGATTACACCCGCAATCAGGAATAACCCTGCTGATATGATACCATGGCTAACCATCTGATAAATAGAGCCACTTACACCTTCTACAGTTAAGGAAGCTAAGCCAAGCAAAACAAATCCCATGTGTGATACGGATGAATAGGCGATCAGACGTTTTAAATCTTTGCTTCCCAGCGCATTTAAAGCGCCATATATGATTGACAGGACACCCAGAAAAGCAACCAGCCAGCTAAAATAAACTGCCCCATCTGGCAGCACTAAATAGCCTGTTCTAATTAAGGCGTAGCCACCTACTTTCAACAATAATGCTGCTAAAATAACAGAAATGGGTGTTGGTGCCTCAACGTGTGCATCGGGTAACCAGGTGTGCAGTGGTACCACAGGTATCTTAATGGCAAACCCGATAAAAATAATCAAGAAAGCCACTAATCTAGCGGGGTACCCAAAAACGGTACTTATTGCCTCGTTGTCTAAAATACTCCCAGGTATATAATTGCTGGTATCAGACATGTGCAACATATTAAAGGTATGTACCAAATTGCTGTCCTGTATCTTGCCAGCATTCAACATTTGTTGCACCTGAGTTATTTGGTCTGATGTCACCTGGCCAATGTCATTAGCCATTTGAAGTTTTACAGCCGTAGCGGACGGATCTATTACTGACAGGTATAAACCTATCATTACAATCAAAATAAATATTGAGCCTAGCAAGGTGTAGAGAAAGAACTTGATAGACGCATAATCACGCCTTGGGCCACCCCACAAACCAATGAGAAAGTACATGGGCAGCAACATAAACTCAAAGAAAAGATAGAATAGCAACAGGTCTAGTGAGACAAAACAGCCAATAATAGAAGCATTGAGAATCAATAACAAACTAAAATAACCTCTCACCTTTTCTTTTATATGCCATGACGATATCACCGCAATTAATCCAATCGCCACGGTGAGCAATACAAAAGCTATGTTAAGGCCGTCAACGCCTAATAAATAGGAAGCTGAAAGTTGACCAATGGTACCCAGGTTTAAGCTGATCCATGGGACGAATTCAACAAACTGAAAGCTGGATATATCATATGCACCGGAAATCGAAGTATCATAGCTTAGATAAAGCACAACCGCCATAATCATTTGCAGTATACTTACTCCAAGTGCAGCCCACTTCGACCATCCAGCTTTGGATTTTGGCAACAACGCCACAACCAACGCCACAAAAAGTGGCAAGAATATTAGAATTGACAACAAGTGGTTTGACAACATCAACTTAAGTTATATACTCCAATAAATGATTAAAATCAGCCCCAAGATAGCAAGAACCAAATAATTTTGAACCCTACCCCCTTGTATGGATCTTGTAAGATTTCCAAATCTTCCGGCTACGAAAACTGCCAGGTTTACCATGCCATCCACCACATATCTATCCAGCCAGGCAATACCATGGGCAAAAATGACATTAAATATTCCAAACAGGTTTATGCCACGATCTATCAACCGTCTGTCTACCCACCTACAACCACGAGAAAGCCATAAAACCGGACGGTGAACGGCATAGAAATAAAATGGATCTAAATACCAATTGTAATATGAAATCTTTTGCATGAAATGTTTGGCCATTGGGCGTGTAGCATAGTTTAATACATACCTGCCCTGAGGTCGATAGATGTAGTAGCCAATAGCCAGGCCTATCGCTACCAGTAGTATTGATGCCGTTGAAATCAACAAATGATTTTTAGAGGAAATCTCTACAAGACTTAATTGCCAGAATTGATCAAAATCAGGAGTCACTATCTCAGGCACCTGTACGGCACTTAAAAACCAACTCGTATTAAAATCAAACGGATTAAATGACCACACCAGCCCTAATGAAAGCATGGCGAGAATCACCAGCGTAATCCTTAAAAGCAAAGGTGACTCTATAACAGCAACATCTGTTGCTCCCTTTAATCTGAATTCACCGAAGAAGACCAATAAGATTTGTCTGCACATGTATACGGCTGTGAGCACCACTGTGATAAATCCAAGATCGGGTATCAGGTAATACAAAGAAAAACCTTCCCCTCCCATCAATGAAGCCCAGGCATAAGCTCCTGAAAGCAATGCATCCTTAGAAAGGAATCCTGAGAAAAATGGTATGCCTATTAAAGCTAAGGACGCTATTAAATATGCCGTAAAAGTAACGGGTAAGTATTTTCGTAGCCCACCCATATTTCGCATATCCTGCGTGTCAAATTTATTTTTACTCTTAGCAGAATATTCGTGCAGCGCATAAATCACAGAGCCAGCAGATAAAAACAAGCAGGCCTTAAAGAACGCGTGTGTAAATAAGTGAAAAAAGGCAGCTCCATATGCACCTACACCGATACCCATGAGCATATAACCCAATTGAGAAATGGTGGAATAGGCCAACACTTTTTTAATATCATGTTGGGTAAGGGCAGCTATGGCTCCCATAAAAGCGGTAATGGCACCAATAGTAGCAATCACAGTTAGCGCATCAATATTTAACAGTGTAAATACTCTCACCATCAGGTAAACTCCCGCTGCCACCATAGTAGCGGCATGAATCAACGCTGAAATTGGCGTTGGGCCCTCCATTGCATCAGGAAGCCAGATTTGTAAAGGAAACTGTGCCGATTTTCCCACCGCGCCTAAAAACAAGCAAATACCTGCTACTGTAAGCCATGAGGCATCGATCGACTGACCTCCAAATTCCCATACACCTTCTTTAATAATGCTTTCAGACATCGCCATACTCAATTCAGTCAGGTCAAGTGTTTGAAACTGTGTCCATAAAATGGCGATACCTAACACAAATCCGACATCTCCAACTCTGTTTACAATAAAAGCTTTACTTGCGGCAAATGAGGCACTTTCTTTTTTGTACCAATGACCAATAAGTAAGTATGATGACAACCCAACAAGCTCCCAAAAAACAAAAATTGCCAGCAGATTATCGGCTATCACAATGCCGATCATTGAAAAAGTGAAAAAAGCTAAAAACGCAAAATATCTTTTAAACCCTTCATCATCCTGCATGTATTTTAGGGAATATAAATGCACAAGAGAAGAGATAGCCAGTACCACAATCAGCATTGCAGCGGCTTCAAAATTGATTAGCACACCCACATCGACTGATAAGCCATTGGAGAAAGATATCCAGTCAAGCGTACCTTCAAATGATTCATTGGGCCATACCTGAAAGCAAATGTAAATAGCCAATGCAGTAGCAATAAACATGATGGCTGTACTGATAGCAGCACTTAGCTTCTCAGCACTTTTCTTGACTACTGCCATGAAAATAAATGCCAGCAATGGCAACACTAGTGTTACCACACTCAGTAATGCTGTAATTGACCAGGATTCGATATCGTTAGTAACGTTATGCATTACTACCCTTTCAAATTATTTATTTTATCGAGGTCCACGGTATTGAAGTGCTTATAGAGCTTGATCACAATTGCCAGTGCTACGGCAACTTCAGTGGCGGCCACTACAATCACAAACAAAGCAAAGTACTGGCCGGCTATACCTTTATCAAAAGTGCTTGCAGCTACAAAATTGATATTGGCCGCATTGAGCATCAACTCAATACCCATAAGTACAACAATGGCATTTTTTTTAGTTGCTGAGATCGCAAACCCAATGCAGAAAAGAAAAGCGCTCAATATGTAGAAGTTCTCTATTGACACTATTTGTCTTTATCTAAAGTTTTATTTGAGGCAATTGTCGAGGCGCCTATTAAACCAAGTAGCAATACAATGGCTGCCACCTCAAATGGCAGTATATAATTGGTCATTAATCCAATACCTAGTGTATTAATGTTGTTTGTGGGTGCTGCCGTCTGGAGAGTTGCAAAATCAATGGCACCCATTGTATAATACAAACCTGCAAACAGTATTACAGCTACCAGCACTCCAATGACAGGGTTATGGCTTGAGGTCACAAGTGCTTTTCCTTTTAGCTTATTTGTAAGCATCACACCAAATATTAGTAGCACAACAATACCTCCCACATAAATCATGATTTGTGTTATCGCTAAAAATTCGGCCCCAGCCAAAACATATAGAGCTGCAACTGATAAAAAAGTAACGACCAATGCACAAGCGGCATAGAGCACATTTTTTGTCAATAAAATTGTAACACTTGAAATAGCGGCCAGCCCTGCAAAAAAGTAAAATAATATATCAATCATCTTTCTTTTTTGGTTTTGGAACACGCGGCTTGAAAACAGGTTTTGCTCCTGATGGTTTCACCTTTGGTTTTGCAGGTTTTGGTTTGTCTCTTACTGACTGCTTTGACTTTTCGATTTCTTCCGCTTCTTTCTTTTTTGCTAAAATATCGGCTGCACTCATATTTGCAAATGAGTAGGTATGATCATCTATTTCAAATTCACTGAAATCATATGACTTAGTCATGGTGAGGCATTCGGTAGGACACACAGTAGTACACAGGCCGCAAAAGCAGCATTTTCCCATATTGATATCAAACTTTGCCGCATAAATACGTTTTGGCGTTCCATCTGATGTATGACCAAAGGTCTCCTTCGATTTAATTGGCTCTATTTCAATACAATCTACAGGACATATTTTGGCACATTTGTCACAGACAATACAATCGTCTATTTCATTATGCAACCTGTATCGCCCATTATCTGGCACAGGCATACTCTCATGCGGATATTGAAGCGTGGCCAGACCGTTTTGTTTTTCGAAATAATTATCTTCAGATACGGCAAAAGAAGAGGCACTTTTTCCAGACCTTAATAAATGGCCAAAAGTAATCTTTAGCCCCTTTAGAAGTGTAGATAACGTGTTTTTTATGTTTAGCCAATAGTTAGTACCCATGCCTAACAAAGATGCCAAGAATTTTAAGAAAGGCTAAATTATTTCTTCTGTAGATTCTGCTTTTTTTATAGTGAATTTAAAAGTACTTCCTTTTCCTTCTTCACTTTCAACCCAGATCTTCCCACCCATTCTATCAACAAACTCTTTACAAAGTTTGAGACCCAGACCAGTTCCTTTTTCATTAGATGTACCCGGTGTTGTATACAACAGACCAGAATCAAACACCTTATCTCTCTGCTCCGCAGACATGCCTACACCATTGTCACCAACACAAACGGTATACTCATCATCAGCAGGCTGGTCTACATAGACCTCCACTATGCCTTTGGGCTCAGTAAACTTAATTGAGTTTGACACCAGGTTGCGTAAAACCAGATCAAGCATATTTCTATCGGCAATAACAAGCTCGTCTCCAACTTTATTGAAGAAATTGATCTCCTTATCATTTACTTCTCTAAAGAACGTGAGGTTATCCTCAACAATGGATTTCAGCTCTAATCCTTCCTCTTTTATTTCAATCTCGTTCATCTGCATCATTGCCCAATCCAGCAAATTATCGAGTAGCTTTCTTGTGTTATCTAACCTTATGCGTAATGATTTGGTCACTTGTAATAACTCCTCCTGGGTCAGGTGGCCTTCATCAAGCATGTCTAGTATACCTACCAAGGCATTGATAGGCGATCTTAGGTCGTGAGAAACAATAGAAAAGAATTTGTCCTTTAGCTTAAGTAAGCTTTCAAGTTCTTTGCTTTGAGCCTCAATCTCTTTTTGATGTATAACCAATAGCTCGTTAATCCTTTTTCTTCTCGCCCCACTACGGTAAAGTGTCACAAGTAATACTGCCGTGAATGCCAATATTACAACCAATACATTTCTAAGAAACTCCTCATTTTTTAGTTGATTTTCCTGTTGTTCCTCACGCTCATTAAGCAGAGCTATTTCGACATCTTTCTTCTGGGTTTCGTACTTTATTTGCAACTGAGCGAATTGTTCACTTTTCTTTTCACTATACAGACTATCTCCTTTCATTTTATACTTTTTATAAAATTCTAAAGAGCGTTGATAGTCTTTATTCAGTTCGTACAGCTTAGACATCTCTTGGTAAATTTGCACCTCAAGGCCAATGTTGTTCTCATCTTTGGCCATAGACAAACCTGTATTTAAAAATCTGTTAGCCTCTGAAAGCTGATTCGCCTCCATAAGTGTAATGCCTTTACCTAAATATGTCTCGGCCTGGCCGCTTTCATTGCTTAGGTTATTATAATACTCCAATGCACGATCGTGAAAATTTAGCGCTTCCTGAAAATCTCCTTTTTTCCTGTGCGTTTCAGCAATCTGATTGAGAATTTGAGGGGTCAGAATGTATATTTCCAAGGCATCCTGAAGTTCCATTGCTTTGCTTAAAGCCTCATTGAGGGTTTCCAGGGCCAGGTCATACCTGCCTTCTAAAATATATATTTCTCCAAGATCGTTGAGCGCGTATGGTATACCTCCCAGATCATCTATATCTGTACTCAACTTTTTTGCATCGAGTATAAATCTCTTTGCCTTTTCGAGCTGCCCCATCTCTTTCAGTACTCTGCCTACATTATATGTAGAGACAGCAGTGGATTTTGCATCTCCATTTTCTATCGACAGATTTAAGGAACGGTTGTAGTAATCATAGGCTTCGTTATATAAATCCAGCTCAAAATAACTTTCTCCAATGTTATTATATGACCTGGCAACACCAGTTTTATCACCTATTTCTTCATAATATTTTAAAGCATCCAGATCGAATTGAAGCGCCTGGTAATTTTCACCTCTATATGAAGATAAAACCCCAAGATATTCGCTAATACGAGCCAAATAAGTCGTGTCGCCAACAGATTCAGCGAGTGACTTGGTGTGCATGGCTAATTTATATGCCGAATCGGGATCTGATATCTCGTATTCATACATAAAAACGTATGCGATATCAAGTTTTACCCTATTGTCATCGGTGGTCTGATACACTTCTCTCAGGCTGTCAGCCGATAGATCCTGCCTGGCTTCTACTATTGTAGGGAACAATAACAGCGCGCTACTAAAACATATGACTATAAACTTTTTCAAACTCGAACAATATACATTAAATCATTAACAATCTCCATAAACCACATAATAATAGTAAAACTATGGCAATTGGAGTTAAATATTTCCACCCAAGGTTCATTAACTGATCAATGCGAAGGCGTGGAAATGTCCAGCGCACCCACATCTGAATGAGTACCATTAACATCGCTTTTGTAACCAGCCAAAACCCTCCGGAGAAATAACCATAAATTGTACCCGGAGCTCCACTTGTCCAGTTCGCTAATTTTACTGTGCCAATGTTAGGAAGTGGAGTATTCCAGCTTCCAAAAAAGAGTATTACACCTAAGAAACTGACCAACAACATCATACCATATTCACTAAGCATAATCACCGACCAACGAAACCCTGAATACTCGACCTGGTACCCAGCCACAAGTTCTGATTCCGCTTCGGGTAAATCAAAAGGCGCGCGATTGCTTTCAGCTAATGAAGCAATAAAAAATATCACCCAGGCTATAAATAAAAGAGGCATTCTAAGCACGTTCCAGGTTAAAAATCCACCTATATTGGTAGTTTCGACACCCAGAGCCTTAACGCCAAATAAGTAATTTACAGCATTCGGTTCGATATGATTGATCCAGATGCCTTGTTGATATGATATTTGCTGAAGGTCTAAAGTCTGGCTAATAACAATCACAGATAAAACCGATAAGGTAAGCGGCACTTCGTATGAAACAATTTGAGCCGCTGATCTCATAGCGCCTAGGAGTGCGTATTTGTTGTTGGAGGCCCAGCCCGCCAGAATAATACCCAACACATCTAAAGACACAATGGCCAACAGATAAAATACACCTGAATTTACACTTGCTCCTGACCAGCCCTGAGCCACCGGCAGTACAGCAAAGCCCCCAAAAACAAATACAAATATGAGAATAGGAGCTATTAGAAATAGCTTTTTATCTGCCGCTTTGGGCACAATATCTTCTTTTTGAACAAGCTTGAGTAAATCTGCGATGGTTTGTAAAATACCATAATAACCTACCTCCATCGGCCCGTATCTGTCCTGGATAAATGCAGACACCTTTCGCTCGGCATACACCGCCACTACTGTGAACAGGATTAAAAACGGAAGGAAAAATAGTACTGTAGACATCAGGTTACTTTAGCAGTTCCAAATTAACTAAATATTGCTTATTCCCATAGAGGATAACTATCGAGATGAACTACATCTTTAAAAAACATTTTAGCTGAAGCTTCGAAAGAGCTTGTGAAGTCAGAAACCAGGAACTCATCACTCTGGCTTTCTTCTGCATTTAACAAATCATTCGTTTTTAAATATGCCCTTAAATAAGTGGCCGTAACTTCTGAGGAGTCTAATATATCAATCTTGTTATTGTAGAACTGATTCAGCTCTTTTTTGATTAAAGGGTAATGTGTACAACCCAATATGAGTGCTTCAATATCTGATAACTCAGGAGACCGTAAGTAAGACTCAATTATTTCATGACTTATCTTATTATTAAAAAAACCCTCTTCGATCATAGGTACCAGCAATGGTGTAGCCAAAGATTTTAATGACACCTGCTCATTAAGCGCATTAATTTTTTGCCCATAAATATCAGAAAGCACAGTACGTTTAGTACCTATGAGGCCAATAGATTTGCTGGCATATTGGTTCTTGACCAAACTTACCATGGGATCAATCACATTAATCACCTTGGCCTTTTTACCTGTATACTCAGTGAGCAGGTCATAAGCAGCAGAACTTGCCGAGTTACAAGCAATAACAATAACCTTACACCCTTTTTGAAGGAGTATATCAGTAATTTTTATTGAGTATGCCTGTATGGCCGCCTCTGACTTATCTCCGTAAGGCAAATGGGCTGTGTCACCAAAGTATATCAATTGCTCGTTGGGCAAGGCCTCTTTGATGGCATGAGCGACAGTGAGCCCACCAATTCCACTATCAAATATTCCTATTGGCTGATTGGATTTCATAAAGCTGCCAAATTTATTGAATTAAACTTGAGGTGAAATGATCTCTCCTTATATATTTTAAAATTTGACTATATTGCCTGTTGTAACCTACTCTCTCTGTGAAAAAACGTCATGTCATCGAAAGTGAATTTAATGAGAAACTTTCCTCTCAGGAATTTCTCTTAAAGTTTAGAGGTGACAACGAAATTATACTTATTGGAGCCCCTACCGGAAGACTTAGATCGCGTATCATTATTTCAATAATTGGAATTGCTTTGGTCTCCTTTTGCCTTATTACAGGCAACAACTCCGGTGGCAATTTTAACAACTCATTTATTATTGGTGGAAGTCTGTTGGGGCTTATTCTTGCCAGCACTCCTTTTGTGAGCTTCTATTCCAGAAAATATTTTAAAATATACATCTCTAACCAGCTCAAACAAATCAGTATTACATCAGGTGTTTCTTCGCCAGATAAGCGCATAGATTTTTCTAACATAGATTTCCTACAACTGAAGCACCTACAAATTGATGACCTGATAAGTGGAACTGATGCAGAAGGTATTGCCTCAATAAGTTATTTACATACTTTTATGGCAGTTTCAAATGGAAAGTCTATTGAGTTATTCTCACTCGCTTCTCAAGACGAGTCTTACAAAGAATTTGTCGATAAGTTTGGTGATTTTCTATCTGGTTTTATAGGTAAAGAACTCCGGCTTATACGCGCTTAGGTATTTCACATCTCGCAAAATAATTTCGTATTATTGCAGCCAGAGTAAAAAGAAAAAACAATTACAATGGCTAATAATCTACTAAAAGGTAAAAAAGGAATCATATTTGGAGCACTCGATGAAAGCTCGATTGCATGGAAAACTGCAAAAATAGCTCATGAAGAAGGCGCTGAATTTACACTGACCAATGCACCAGTAGCGATGCGTATGGGCGCTATCAATCAATTGGCTGAAGAATGTAACGCAGAGGTGATTCCTGCTGATGCCACTTCAATCGAAGACCTTACCAATTTATTTGAAAAATCTAAGGAGGTGCTTGGTGGCAACCTGGATTTTGTACTTCACTCTATAGGCATGAGCCCTAACGTGAGAAAAGGTAAGGACTATGGAGATCTTAATTACGATTGGTACTTAAAAACACTAGACATCTCGGGTGTTTCATTTCATAAAGTGCTTCAGACTGCTGAAAAAACAGAAAGTATGAATGAGTGGGGCTCAATATTAGGACTTACTTATATTGCTGCTCAGCGTTCTTTCCCTGACTATGGAGACATGGCTCAAGCTAAAGCCGTACTAGAATCTATCGCCAGAAGTTATGGTGCCCGTTTTGCAAAAATCAATAACGTAAGAGTAAACACAATCAGTCAGTCACCGACTATGACAACCGCTGGTAGTGGTGTACCCGGTTTTGATGTTTTCTTCGATTATGCGAATAAAATGTCACCTCTAGGTAATGCGAGCGCTGAAGATTGTGCTAAGTACATTGCTATGATGTTTTCTGATTATACCAGAATGGTGACCATGCAAAACCTCATGCATGATGGCGGATTTTCTTGTTCAGGAATTACTGAAGAGATCATCGCAGAACTTTCGAAATAAGAACTACTAATGCTAGCTGGTTGTCAGACTTCAATAGGTGGTCTGACAACTTTAGCTACTTTTGACATGTCTCTTTGTAATTTATGGTAGTCTTTCCCAATGCTAAAATCAATCTTGGACTAGATATTATCTCTAAAAGAGAAGACGGCTATCATAACATATCCTCTTGCTTCTACCCTATTCCCTTAGCTGATATTCTTGAGGTTTTACCTTCAACCCATTTTAGTTTCACATCAAGTGGCATTGAAATACCAGGAGAAGGAAACTTATGTATCAAAGCCTTTGAGTTAATCAAGGCCGATTTTAACATAGAGCCTGTCGATATTCATCTACACAAAATCATTCCCATTGGTGCTGGCTTGGGCGGTGGTTCGTCAGATGCTTCATTCACGCTTAAGTGTCTGAATGAAATCTATACCCTAAACTTATCTAACACTCATCTTGAGGCATATGCAGCACAGCTCGGAAGTGATTGTCCTTTTTTTATTGACAACAAACCGGTAATTGCTACAGGCACTGGAACCGATTTCAAACCAGCATCAGTTGATTTAATTGGAAAATACTTGATCGTGCTCAACCCTGGAATACATATTAGTACGGCAGAAGCATACAGTGGAGTAAACCCACAAACACCTGAGTTACCTATTGAAGAAATCATTAGTGAACCTGTAAAAAAATGGCAAGGAAAGCTCAAAAATGACTTTGAAAATTCAGTCTTGATTAAGTACCCAGAAATTGGCAGAATCAAAGAAGCACTGATCGCATGCGGTGCGTCTTATACAAGTATGACGGGTTCTGGCTCTAGCGTGTATGGCATTTGCGAAAAAGAAACAAAAATCCCTGCCAACCTAAAAAATTTCATCTGCTGGCAGGGATTTTTATAAGTGCCAAATTACATATCCTGTCTATCTACAGGCTGTCCTTTTTGGTCTTTTAAATACTCATCAAGAAACTCTAGTATCTTACCGTAAGCCTCAATTTGGTTATCCTTTTTGGCGAAACCATGTCCTTCATCTTCAAAAAGTACATATTCTACCGGCACATCGTTTTTCTTTACCTCCTCAACAATTTCATCAGATTCTACTTGCAGCACCCTGGGATCCTGAGCGCCTTGTAGCACCATCAGTGGTTTGGTTACATTTTCTGCATGGAATAAAGGAGAAATATTATACAACCTCACAGAATCCTCAGTATTAGGATCGCCCATTTCAGTATATAAAGCATCTTTAAAAGACTCCCACCATGGCGGTATGCTTTTCAATGTCCTCAACCAATTGGTTACCCCAAAAATATTTACACCTACATCAAACTCTTCAGGAGCACTTGTAAGTGCAGCCATGACCATAAAACCTCCATATGACCCTCCAATAATTCCGATTCGTTCAGCATCAATTGTTGGTTGGTCGGCCAACCAGTTTTTACCTTCGATACAATCTTTCAGATCTTCTTCTCCGTGGCGTTGGTCATCCATCTGGTAGAATGTTTTACCATAACCACTACTCCCTCTATTATTTACTGCCAAAATAGCATATCCATGGTTGGTCAGATATTGAATCAAACCGCTATAGCCCTGACGCGACTGACCACCAGGCCCACCATGTACCCAAACCAAAGCCGGAACTTTGTCTACTTCAGAAGCTTGCTTTGGCAAATAGTAAATAGCTGGAACCTCCACGCCATCAAATGATTTGTACCTCACTACTTCTGCTGTGACCAAATTTTCCTGATTAATGTCATCATTTAGGGTATTGGTCAGTTGTTGTATTTCACCATTTTCCAAATTATACACATATAGATTAGACGGGGAGCTTGAGCTGCCTACGTAAAAACTCATCATTGATTCATCTCTGGATACACTCACACTTGTAATATCTCCATTTTCAAATGTTGGGAATTCAACCGGTGCGTTGTCGTCTGTGTTTACAACCTCTACCTCATTCTTTCCATCTGCATTTATCAAAGTAATACGATATTTGCCACCATGTGAGAAATACGAAGCGACTATGTCCCAGTTTGTTTCATGCACATTCTCAATATTGCCAGTAGCTATCTCATATTGCATCAGGTGAGAAAATTCAGATCCCTGATCAGTCAGGTAATACAAATACTCACTATTTGGACTAAAGTCAGCTGCATTGTTACCACTCTGCTCCTCGTTTATCTTTACTTTTTCTTTACTCTCGAAATTGTAGAGATAAAGGTCAGAGTCGTTTGTATTGATAGCGAAACTCAGAGCCATGTACTGTTTATCGTTCGATATACCTCCGAAATTGTAGCCGCTCTCCATTTCGTACAACAGCTGAGACTCCATTGTCCCGATGTTCATTTCATAAACATCCATCATACGCCTGTCTCTTTTATTATAGCCATAATAGAAGCTATTGCCATCGTGCGCCCACCCGTAAAAAACGGCCCTTGCGCCTTCTTCTGGAGTTAATTCGGTTGTATTTCCATTTTCGTCAAGCATGAAAATGTGAAATATCTCATTACCATTATCATCCATTCTAAATAAAATGCGATCGTCCTGAGGGAAGTACGAAATGCCAAAAACAGACGAACTATCCGAGCTGGATATCGCATTGTATGCTCCACTATCAACGGGTATAGTATACATATTGTAAATACCCGATTTGTTACTTGTTACGAGCACTTTAGACTTATCAGAAGAGAAGCTTCCACCAAAAACCTGTTCATTGTCCATGAACTGCTCAATGGTATATTTTTCAACTTCAGTTTTTTGTGGCTCGTCTTGTTTTGGACTACAAGACACCACAATGGCAAATGCCATCATTAGAGTAATTGATCTCATTGTTGTAAGTATTGGTTAGGCGATGATAATACAACAATTTAATGGATTATGGAAGGGAAATCTGATCAGCGCAAATGGTCAACCTGCATGGCTTTTCTTTTTCTATATCGATTAATCAATGGGTAGCTGAGCACAGCGCTTAAAATAATAAGTGTGCCCACATAAAATCCACTAGCCATTTGTTCTTTCTCACCAAAAATCAATACCGCCAGAATGATACCATAAACGGGCTCAAGATTGACCGTAAGATTGATCACGAAAGCTGATATTCTTTTCATTAATTCTACAGAAATGGAATATGCATAGACTGTACATACCCCTGCTAAAATCGCTAAGTAGAGCCAATCAAGAGGTGTTGGAGATAGATTAAGTGCACCATCACTGAAGTACGCCATATATATTGGGAAGAATAGCGCAGTACCCAGGCAAGCCCCTATCATCTCATAAAATGTGATCATAAATGGGTTGTGCTTTTTAATAAACTGTCCATTAATCACTGTAAATAAAGCGGAAAGAAACGCTGATAAAACGGCCATTGTAAGTCCCAGCGCATGGTCAAACTCAAAGCGGAAAATCACATAAAGTCCAACAATGACTACCAGCCCCAACAATACTTCCACCATATTGATCCGTCTTTTGTTAAAGGCTGGTTCGATGAAACTAGTCCATAAGGAACAGGTAGCCATACCTGCCAAACATACACTGGCTGTAGATACACGTGCCGCAGCAAAAAATAGAATCCAATGGGCTGCAATAAGCACTCCCGTGGAAAGAATTTTAAGTATTTCGTTATGCCCTAATGAGAAGTTTCTCTTTCTGAAATGCAGTAAAAGACCTAGTGCAATAAAAGCCAGTAGCGTTCTGTAAAAAACAATTTCTACAGAAGGTATCGAGATTAAAAGCCCTAAAATCGCTGTAAATCCCCAAATCCAAACGATAAAATGAAGCTTAATATAATCTTTAGTTTGAGACATCAGCGAGGCACATATTTATACATGAGCAAGGAGATGCCTCCAAACAAAATATTTGGAAACCAAACCGAAATAGCGGGTGGTAAACTGCCCGCCTCTGCAATTGTCTTACTCAGTATAAAAAACATAATAAACAGGAAGGATAAGAAGAAGCCAAGTGCTATTTGAAATCCTGCACCTCCTCTGGTCTTCTTTGATGAAACAATTACGCCCATAAATGTGAGGATCAACACAGCAAAAGGAGAGGTAAACCGGGTATACTTCTCCACCTCATAAACTTCTACATTGCTTGCCCCACGCATCCTGAGTTTATCAATATGGGCATTCAATTCATCAATGGTCATACCGTCATAGCGCCTGTAGTCATTTTCAAACTCACTAGGATGAATGGCCAGTGTAGTATCCATTTTTCTACCCTCTTCCATGGTTTCTTCCATTCCGTCAAAGGTCATCCTTTTCCAGTTAGTAATATCCCATTTTTCGGTTTCCCTATTCCAGGAGATTCTGGAAGCGCTAAACTTTTCCAAGAGCTGTGTACCTTCCATTTTCTCTAATGTGAAGCTGTAGCCGATATTGGACTGATTATTATAACTGCGCATGTACAGGTAGACATTAGGTGCTACCTGCATGTGAATATTTACATCGTCAAAATAGTATTTACTTTTGAGGTACTCCACTTCAAAAGCTACTCGCGATTTGTTGGAATTGGGTATAACCCATCCCGTGAGAAAGAAACTAGCAATCGCGATCATTGAGGCTCCAATAAAATACGGAAGCAACATACGTCTGAAGGAAACACCACTACTCAAAATAGCTACGATCTCCGTATGACCAGCCATTTTTGCAGTAACAAACACTGTGGCAATAAAAACTGTGAGAGGAGTAATAAAATTGGCTATCCAGGGAATAAAATCTAAATAATATCCGATGATTTGCCCTGTTTCTAACTCAGCCTCAACAAACTTCTCGGTCTTCTCTGTGATATCAATAACTAAAATAACAGCACATATGATGAGCACCGTAAATATAAATGCTCCTAAAAATCGTTTTAATATGTACTTGTCTATTAGTTTCATGTGGTTAATTCATCATTCTTAATTCGAGATTCAGGATTTGAGATTACTGTCATCAGACTAATTTTTTACATTTCAAAAAAATGATCTTCAAATAAAACCAACGAAGGTTTAGAATTTTTTCTAAAAAACACCCCCTGCCCCTGAAGGGGTGACAGAAAGTCCCCTTTAGGGGATTTAGGGGTATTTTAAAGCAGATTTCATTTAAAGATCATTTTCATTTTTAGTCCTAATTTTCAAATATCACATTCTACAGTTTCCTACTTACCTTTTCGACCATCGTATTTTTCCAACTGGCAAAATCACCCGCTTCAATGTGATTTCTGGCTTCGCCAACCAACCAAAGATAAAAGCTCAAATTATGAATACTAGCAATTTGCGCGCCTAAAATTTCTTTACTCATTATGAGGTGTCTCAAGTACGCCTTGCTATAGAAAGTATCTACATAACCCCCAAGATTTGCATCTATTGGTGAGAGATCATCAGCCCACTTTTTATTCTTGATATTTATTATCCCTTCAGATGTAAAAAGCATACCATTTCGCGCATTTCTTGTTGGCATTACACAATCAAACATGTCTACTCCCAATGCAATGCTTTCCAAAATATTAGCCGGTGTGCCCACTCCCATTAAATAGCGAGGTTTGTCCTGAGGGAGGATTTCACAAACCAAATCTGTCATCTCATACATCATCTCGGCAGGCTCGCCAACAGACAGTCCTCCAATAGCGTTGCCTTCTCTTTCAAAGCTTGCAATAGCTTCCGCTGATTGCTTTCTTAAATCTTTGTATACACTCCCCTGCACAATAGGAAAAAGCGTTTGGTCGTAACCATACTTACCTTCGGTTTTGTCAAAATGGTCGCAACATCGTTTGAGCCAGCGGTGCGTCATATGCATTGATTTCTCAGCATAGTCATAATCGCATGGATAAGGAGTACATTCATCAAAAGCCATCATAATATCAGCTCCGATGGTTCGCTGTATGTCCATCACATACTCTGGAGTAAAGTTGTGTTTTGAGCCATCTATATGTGACTGAAAAGTGACACCTTCTTCCTTAATTTTTCTTGTATCAGAAAGCGAGTACACCTGATATCCACCACTATCTGTAAGTATAGGTCGATCCCAACCATTAAATTTATGTAAACCACCCGCTTTCTCAATGATATCAAGGCCTGGTCTTAAGTATAAATGGTAGGTATTGCCAAGTATGATCTGGGCCCTAATATCCTCCTTCAACTCTCTTTGATGTACAGCCTTTACAGATCCAGCAGTACCCACTGGCATAAAAATCGGAGTCTTGATTGCTCCATGTGCTGTGGTTACCGTACCTGTTCGAGCGTTACTTTTTGGGTCTTGCTTTTCTAATTTAAAATCCATCCCTGCTTTAATTAAGGCTGCAAAAATAGAGATTATTTTTTGCAGCACTTGATCAATCACATTTTTTAAGCAAATAGAAATTTGATGTCTGATTTTTCAAGATATCTTTGTCACCTAAATTTTTTAAATGTTGTATACGCTGTTTATCATTTTTATTATCTGCATTGCCATTCAATGCGGCTATTTCATTTTACACATCATTGGGTTATTAAAACTAAAACATGTAGAGAAAGAGCATTCTGAGCCAGTATCAATCATTGTGGCGGCTAAAAATGAATATCAAAACCTGCAAAAATTAATACCCGCTCTGTCGGAACAAACTCATGCAGATTTTGAGATTATTATTGTAGATGACAACTCTATTGATGACACACATGATTTTTTAAAGGAACAGCGTGCAAAATACCCTCAGCTAAAAGTCGTTACCGTGGAGCACACACCCGCACATGTGAATAGCAAAAAATATGCACTGACATTGGGTATTAAAGCAGCAAAAAACGACCTCTTAGTTCTCACAGATGCCGATTGTGTTCCAATATCAAATGAATGGCTTAATCGAATGACACAGTGTGCTAAAGACAAAAATTTTGTTTTAGGATTCTCAGATTATGAGAAGCAACCAGGGCTTCTAAACTATTTTATTAGGTTTGAGACACTGTTCACCGCTATGCAGTACTTCAGTATTGCCAAACTTTTGAGACCCTATATGGGGGTTGGAAGAAATCTAGCCTATAGAAAAAGCCTTTTCCTTAAAAACAAAGGTTTTAACGGGTACATGAATGTTATGGGTGGAGATGATGATTTATTTGTTAATAAACATGCCACCTACGGCAACACATCTCTGGCTTTTGAATCAACCAGCCAGACTGTTTCTATTCCAAAAACTAATTTAAAATCTTTCTTACGACAAAAAACACGACATCTAAACGCAGGAAAGCACTATAAAATGTCTGATAAAATTATTTTGAGTGCTTTTTCATTGTCATATTTATTGAGTTGGCTATTATTGCCAGTACTGTTTATTTACTATAATGAACTATACGTTGTAATAAGCAGTTTTTTACTTAGGGTCCTGTTGTTTTATGTGGCGATAATAATCTCAACCAAAAAGTTAAACCTTACGTTTAATGTCTGGGGCTTACTATTTTTAGACATTTTGTATGTCATTTATTACAGCTACACAGGTGTTGTAGCGTTACTTACAAAACGGGTTACATGGAGTTAAAAAAACAATTCTCTGACAAAGCACTTGAAGATTTCAGGCTGATCGACCAGGCAGTGGAAGAGAATAACGAGCAGGCATTTGCCATGCTCATGGATCGTTACAAAAGACCCGTGTATCACATGATCTTAAAGATGGTGCGCAATGTAGATGACGCAGAAGACCTGACTATTGAAGCCTTCGCCAAAGCTTTTAAAAACCTTCATCGCTTTAAAAAAGACTATACTTTTAGTACCTGGCTCTTTCGAATAGCTACCAACAACGCCATTGATTTCATTAGAAAAAAGCGACTCGAGACCATGAGCCTTGACACTTCATTTAGAGATGATAATGGCGATGCGGTACAAATTGATGTGGAAGATAAAAACCTAAACCCGCAGGAAGTAGCTATAAAAAGTCAAAAAATAGAGCTTATTCAAATGTTTGTTACAAAATTGCCAGCCAAATATCAGCGCCTGGTGAAACTCAGGTATTTTGAAGAGCTTTCTTATGAAGAAATAGCTACCGAGCTAGACGCACCTCTTGGAACCGTAAAAGCTCAGCTTCACAGAGCCAGAGAGCTCATGTACGACTTAGTGAAAAACAAAAAAGAACACATCTAATCAAGTTTTAAATCTCGGAATTTGGGTTTAAATTGGGTATACCAATGAAAATCGCAATCAATAAAGGCTCTATAGATGATGCTGTTTACGTACAGGGTCTTATTCCTGAATTTGTAGATGCTTACCCAAAAGAGGAGTATTTCAAACGCCTGACCGATAATACCAGCCTCATCTTAATTGCCACAGAAAACGAAAGTCCAGTAGGCTTTAAAGTGGGGTATGCATTGGATCATACGACATTTTATAGTTGGATGGGTGGAATTATACCGACATTTAGAAAGCAATCAGTCGCTCAAAAACTTGCTCAACATCAGGAAGAATGGGCCAGAGCAAATGGCTTTGAGCGCATCCGTTTTAAGACGAGAAACTACCTAAAGCCCATGCTTATATTTGCCTTGAAAAATGGCTTCCAGATTATTGAGGTAAACCATCATAAGAAAGTAAATGACCATCGCATAATACTTGAAAAGCAGCTCTAATCAAGATATTAATTATCATCTTTGCGGCATGGATGCAGCAATAATTTACAAATACTTTCCGGAGCTTAGTCAAAAACAAAAAGATCAGTTCGCTCAACTTTACGACCTCTATGTAGAGTGGAACAGCCAAATCAATGTAATCTCGCGAAAGGATATTGAGGAACTATACGTGCGCCATGTATTGCATTCTTTAGGCATTGCCAAAGTAATGAATTTTGCTCCTGACACAGATGTGCTTGATGTCGGTACAGGTGGTGGTTTCCCAGGTATCCCGTTAGCTATACTATTTCCTGACACTAACTTTTATTTGGTTGACTCAATCGGGAAGAAAATTAAAGTTGTGAATGCAATAGCCGGAGCACTCCAGTTACCAAATGTAAAAGCGGAGCAAATAAGAGCAGAGCAAATCGATATGAAATTTGATTTTGTTGTAAGCAGAGCTGTAACCAGACTTAAGCCTTTCTACCAATGGGTGAAAGGCAAGTTTAAAAAGAATTCCATTAATGATATGCCCAATGGTATTCTCTACCTAAAAGGAGGTGACTTAAAAGAAGAACTCAACGAATCTAAAAAAAGGTATAAATTATTTGACCTTACTGATTACTTTGAAGAAGACTTTTTTGAAACCAAGAAGGTAGTATATGTACCTTATCACTGAGTGACATTAGCTTTTTCTTTTTGATGATGCAACCATAGTCTGGCCTCTTCATAAGAGTCTAATGCTATAATTTTCCTCCCGGTAAATGCTATCAAAGTATCTAACATCACTTTGGTAAAGGAGTTGAGTCCGATTACGGCTGTAGCTAAAATATTCGGATTATTTCGTTTTATATTTTTTCGAAGCTTTGCTAAGAGAGGACCATTTACCGACACCTGTTTTACATTCACCAAAGAAAGTACCGAGTTCAATGGCTTCCCTCTTATGATATCATGATTTACATCCATGATAGCCATTGTATCCTCAATGGTGCTGAATGAAACATCAGTATATACTATTTCTACATCCTTAAACTCAACAATTTTACAGGTAGCCAAACGATAATAGTTAAGATTGAAAAAATTAAACTTTAAATTATAAATTTTATGTTTAATAAAAATATTAATACTAATAATTTTGTGATCAAAAATTAAATAAGGCTGATCTTCGGAATCACCTTTGGTTCATAAAGCCCCACTTTTTAAATAATTCTGATGTTGTAGAAAACAGTACCTCAAACCGAGTGTAAAACCTCAGAGATTTTGCGATATTTAAACTTCAGAATTATTCGTTCTGAAAACCACTACAATCGCTACATATGTATTTAATTTTTGATACCGAAACCACCGGTTTACCTCATAATTATAGTGCACCTATAACAGACCTGGACAACTGGCCACGGCTTGTTCAAATTGCGTGGCAGTTGCATGATGCAAAAGGTAATCTACTCTCCAATCAAAATTTTATTGTAAAGCCTGATGGCTTCACAATACCCTTTAACTCGGAGAAAATACATGGTATTTCGACCAAACGTGCGCTTGAAGAGGGCTTACCTCTTGCTGAAGTATTAGCAAAATTTCAAGACGACCTGGATCGTACTCAGGTAGTAGTGGGTCACAATGTAGATTTTGACAATCGCGTGGTGGGCGCAGAGTTTGTACGTATCGACCGCGAGTCGAATGGCAACGAACTGCAAGGCAAAAACAAGATTGACACCTCAGAGGTCTCTAAAGAATTTTGCCAACTAAGAGGTGGTATTGGTGGTAAGCTAAAGTCTCCTAAGCTTATTGAGCTGCACGAAAAACTTTTTGGTGTCGGCTTTGGAGATGCACACGATGCTGCCTATGATGTTGATGCCACGGCCAAATGCTTCTTTGGCCTTATCGACCAAAAAGTAGTTGCTCCTCTTGATGATACAGTTGCAGAAGATATAAAATATGAAGCCCCCAAGCTGGAGGATGCCAACTTTGCCAAGAAGGAGGAGACCACTACCATACACATGGGTGGTGATAAAGAGGCTGCTCAAAAAATAGATCACCCTTTTGTGCATCTACATGTACACACTCAATATTCTGTACTTCAGGCTGTACCAAATATAAAAGGACTCATCGCCAGGGCTAAAAAGTATGAAATGCCAGCTGTTGCTATCACAGATCTGGGCAATATGTTTGGTGCTTTTAAGTTTGTCCGCGAGGCCATGAACAATGAAATCAAACCCATTGTGGGCTGTGAGTTTTTTGTGGCAGAAGAAAGGCTAAAATTAAAGTTTACAAAAGACAACCCTGACAAGCGATACAACCAGGTACTAATCGCCAAAAATAAGGATGGCTATCATAACCTGGCCAAGTTAAGTTCGCTGGCCTTTATGGAGGGTCTATATGGCATTTACCCCCGTATTGATAAGGATTTAATAAAACAGTATTCTGAAAATGTAATTGCCTTAACGGGCAGCTTGAGTAGCGAGATTCCCAACCTCATACTTAACGTTGGCGAGCATCAGGCCGAAGAAGCTTTTCAATGGTACCTTGATGTTTTTAAAGAAGATTTTTATGTAGAACTGATTCGACACGGACTCGAAGAAGAAAGTAAAGTCAATGAAGTATTGTTAGAGTTTGCCCGCAAATACGATGTAAAAGTAATTGCAGCTAATGATGTCTACTACATTGATAAGGAAGATGCCAATGCGCATGACGTATTGCTTTGTGTAAAAGAAGGTGAGCTTCAGTCAACACCTAAAGGCCGTGGGCGTGGTTTTAGGTACGGTTTTGCTAATGAGGAGTATTACTTCAAATCTCAGGAAGAGATGAAGACCCTTTTTAGTGATATACCTGAAGCTATCGAAAACCTGGCAGAGCTGGTTGACAAAATAGAAGCCTACAAGCTAGACCGTGATGTGCTACTCCCTGCGTACAATATACCTGAAGAATTCATAGACCCTGAAGATGATAAAGATGGTGGTAAACGTGGTGAAAACGCATATTTAAGACATCTTACCTACGAAGGTGCCAAAAAGCGTTACGAGGAAATCACAGATGAAATAAGAGAACGTCTTGATTTTGAGTTAGAAACTATTAGAAATACTGGTTACCCCGGTTATTTCCTCATTGTACAGGACTTTACTACCAAAGCACGTGAAATGGGCGTTTCCGTTGGCCCGGGACGAGGTTCGGCTGCAGGTTCGGCTGTTGCTTACTGCATTGGTATTACCAATGTCGATCCAATTGCCTACGATCTACTATTTGAGCGGTTTCTGAATCCAGATCGTGTATCATTACCCGATATTGATATTGATTTTGATGATGAAGGCCGTGATAAGGTAATCCAGTATGTGATTAATAAATATGGCCAAAGCCAGGTAGCACAGATCATAACTTATGGAACCATGGCTGCTAAATCATCAATAAGAGATGCTGCCAGAGTGATGGAGTTGCCATTGATGGAAGCCAACGACCTTGCCAAATTGGTTCCTGAGCGACCCGGCATTTCTTTAGATAAAGCTTTTAAAGAAGTAAAAGACCTCGATCAATTAAGAAGAGGTGCAGATTTAAAAGGTCAGGTATTGCAACAGGCCAAAGTGTTGGAAGGCTCTGTGAGAAATACAGGAACACATGCATGTGGTGTGATCATTACTCCTGATGACCTCACTAAATTTATACCCGTTTCTACCGCCAAAGACTCAGACATGCTCATCACACAGTTTGACAACAGTGTAGTTGAAGATGCCGGCATGTTGAAGATGGACTTTCTCGGTCTAAAGACATTGACAATCATCAAGTCGGCCATCAAAAACATCAAAGCAAGACATGGTGTAGAAATAGACATCGATACCATACCACTCGATGATGAGAAAACCTATGAGCTCTATCAAAAAGGATATACCAATGGTACATTCCAGTTTGAGTCTCCTGGTATGCAAAAACACTTAAGGGCTCTTAAGCCAGATAAGTTTGAAGACCTTATTGCCATGAACGCTTTGTACCGTCCCGGGCCGATGGAATATATTCCAAATTTCATTGCTCGTAAACATGGTGATGAAGCAATCACTTATGACATAGAAGATATGTCGGAGAATCTGGCAGAAACCTATGGAATTACGGTGTATCAGGAGCAGGTAATGCTGCTTTCACAAAAACTCGCTGGCTTCTCCAAAGGTGATGCCGATGTATTACGTAAGGCCATGGGTAAGAAAATTTTCGCCTTACTGGAAAAACTTAAGCCAAAGTTTATTGAGGGTGGTAAAGAACGAGGGCATGACCCTAAAGTGCTTGAAAAGGTTTGGAAAGATTGGGAGGCATTTGCCGCCTACGCATTTAACAAATCTCACTCTACGTGCTATTCGTTGGTGGCTTACCAAACGGCCTATTTGAAAGCCCACTACCCTGCCGAGTATATGGCGGCTGTGCTTACACACAACCAAAACCAGATTGAGAAGGTCACTTTCTTTATGGAAGAGTGTCGCAGCCAAGGTATCAAAGTTCTAGGACCTCACATCAATGAATCGCAGGTAAACTTTGCGGTGAATAAGGATGGTGAAATCCGTTTCGGATTGGGCGCCATTAAAGGAAGTGGCGAGGCTGCCGTAGAAGCCATCATAGCTGAAAGAGAAGAAAATGGCCCATTCAGCGATATTTTTGAATTTGCTGAGCGTGTAAATCTTAGAACTGTAAACAAGAAAACATTTGAGTGTTTGGCGATGTCTGGTGCATTTGACTGCTTTGAGTCTTATCACAGGCGGCAATACCTGCATGCTGCCGAAGGCGATCAAAGTTTGATCGAGAAGGTAATAAAGTATGCCAACAAGATGCAACTGGAAGCTGATAGTGCTCAAGCCTCTCTATTCGGAGGTGAAGGTGGAGTGGAAACGCCAAAGCCTACAGTCATACCCATCGAGCCTTTTGGTGACATAGAAAAACTCAATATTGAGCGAGATGTCGTAGGCCTGTATATTTCAGGACACCCATTAGATGACTTTGCTTTTGAAATTGAGAGCTTTTGCAATACAGAGCTCAAAGCACTGGAAGATCTACAGTCATTACAAGGTAAAGAAGTACGACTTGCGGGTATTGTTTCGGCATTTGCTCATAGGACTACCAAAGGTGGCAAACCATTTGGAACACTCACCATGGAAGACTACAATGGCAACTTTACCTTCTTCCTTTTTGGAGACGACTACATTAAGTTTAAAGAGTATCTGATGCAGGGCTGGTTTTTGTACATACAAGGCAATGTGGTAGAACAAAAGTGGGGCGATCGTAGACTAGAGTTCAAGATCAGAACCATAGAATTGCTCAATGACCTGCGTGATAAAAAGAGTAAAGGTGTACGCATGAATATTAATCTCGCAGACCTCAATGAGGGTATCATTAATAAGATAGAGAAACTCTGTACTACCCACAAAGGTGAATGTGCATTGCACGTAAATCTTCTCGATATTGAGGAAAACCTGGCCGTTGAGTTGATGTCTCGCAAATATAAAATCAACCCGAGTAATGAGCTTTTAAAGGAGCTGAAAGATATTCCTGAGATTAATTGTAAGGTTATTGTATGATTTGAGAATTGAGATTTATGATTTGAGATTCATTCAAAAGTTTAATTAACTTGAAAATAAAGTATTCTGAACCTCAAACTTGATCCTATGCATAAAATTTACAATACACATCTGCCAAAAAACTGTAGTACAGTTAACACTTATCTTTTTGTAGAAAACCCTGAAGCGTACATCGACTTTCTCAAAAATGGACTTTTTGCCGAGGAAATCGGTAGAGAAGTGAGTGAGTCTGGTGAGATTCAAAATGCTCAAATAGAAATCGGTCAATCCCGTATTATGATTTCACAAGCCCGTGGTCAGTTTTTAGGCATGAAAACTTCACTGTATTTGTATACTAATGATGTGGATGCTCTTTATACAAATGCCTTGAAGCACGGAGCACAAAGTGAATTTGAAGCTGCCGATATGGATTATGGAGACCGCCAGGCTGGCATAGTTGATCCTGCCGGTAATTATTGGTGGATATCACAAAGGCTTGAAGAAAAGGAGTATTATTAAGACCCCTGCTTCTGTAACAATGTAAATAGTGGCTTTTTGCGGACTTTTATAAAATCCTGAATCTGATCTAAGACATGCTTTGGGTCATCGACCAGGTCTTCATAATAGACCTCCATGACTCTATGGTTTTGCAGTCTATTTTGAATTGACTGTATCATTTCTTTTTGGCGATCTTCATACTCCTTGTATTCATTATCAGGAATATCCATCCGCTCATCTTCTTTATTTTGTCTCAGTGTGGAGCTCCAAATACCCGTTTTTTCAGCCTTCTTCAATGAAGAATACTGCTTGCGCAGATCTTTTCTCTTGAGGTGAATGATATTGATATTGTTATCGCTAAGCACTTCTTCAAACACCTGGTCGTAGCCTTTTTTATGCTGGTATTCATAAAAGAGTTTTAGACCTACGGCTTTGATCGTTTTTGACATGGGCATATAAACGAATTCGTCTATTGACACATGTTCCTCTCCTTGCTCTAATTTTATTCTAATGATCTCACCATGAGACAAAATCTCACTATGGGAGTTGAGATAGGTGTGCAGCATAGTAGAACCAGAACGCGGTGCGCAAATAATTGCGAACCGCGTGTAGTCTTCACCTTTTGATGTGTCAGCCAGCCTAAAAAGCCTCTTTCTTGTTATTATTAACCAGGTTCTCAGGTAGTTCCAAAGTCTTCTCACTATGTTGTATACACTGAATTAAACATCACATAATCTGTAGTAAGATCTGAACCCCAGCCCACAGCTTTGGCCTTCCCATTATTAAGGTCTATTACTATTTGAATTTGTGAATGCCGTAATATGCGTTTCATGTTATTCCTGTCAAATTCCTGAGGCACACCTTGCTCCAGCACTTTGATAGTTTCTTTGTCGCTACCCAAGTACAAATCTGCTTTTTCGAAATCAAACGGAACACCTGCATTACCAGCCGCACACATGATACGCCCCCAGTTCGGGTCACGACCAAACATAGCCGTTTTTACCAAAGTTGAGTCAGAAACCTCTCTAATTAAAGTACGGCCTGTTTGCTCATCTGGTGCATTTACCACTTCATAGGTGATAAATTTAGAGCAGCCTTCTCCATCAGAAACGATGAGCTGTGCCAGGTGAATCATCAGCTCTTCAAGCTTTTCTTTAAACTTCTTATATCCCGGATCTTTCGTTGATTTCAACTCAGTATTTTTGGCCATACCATTACACATGACCGCTACCATATCGTTGGTAGAAGTATCGCCATCAACAGTTATCATGTTGAACGAGCGATCTACAGCTTCTTTTACTGTTTTCTTCAACAGTTTAGGATCAATGGCTACGTCACAGACTAAAAAGGCAAGCATAGTACCCATGTTGGGGTGTATCATACCAGAACCTTTGGCAATACCTGCCATATTAATTTCCACATCATCGACTTCAAACTCCACATGACCTTCTTTTGGGTACGTATCTGTAGTGAGTATGGCGTTAGCAGCAAAAGATCCTGCATTAGACTTATTCGATAGCTTATTTAGGTTTTCTTTTATCCCAGCTACTACATCTTCAGTCGGAAATGGCTCACCAATCAAGCCCGTAGATGCCACGAGCACCAGGTCTTCATCTATGCCCAATTCATCGGCAGTAGTTTTTACCATGGCCTCAGCACCCTTGCGTCCCTGCTCTCCCGTGCATGCATTGGCATTACCAGCATTGATAATAATAGCTTGTGCCTTGCCATTGGCTACGTTTTTCTTAGAAACCTTAATTGGCTCCGCCACTAGTTTGTTTTGGGTAAACATAGCAGCAGCCGATGCCGGTACTTCTGAATATATAAGTGCCAGGTCTCTACGCATTGATTTTACACCTGTATGTGCTCCCCAACATGTGATTCCCCTGACGTTTGTTAAATTCTTTATCATCTTATTTACAGTGTAGTTAAAATAGGTGGTTTATGGGTTTAAAGGAATTTGATTTAAGCCAGTTGTCTCAGGCCAGTCGAATAACAAATTCATATTTTGTACGGCCTGTCCAGCTGCTCCTTTCACTAAGTTATCAATCGCACTAATGGTAATCAAATTACATGTGCGCTCATCATAGGTCACAAATATATCGCAATAATTAGTGCCTCGAACATCTTTCAACTCTGGTGAACTATCCACGAGCCTTATAAAAGGTTCATTTTTATAATATGCTTCGTAGTGCCCTTTTATTTTACTCGTATCTACACCTTTTTTAGGTTTTGTATAAGTCGTTGCGATGATACCGCGGTCAACCGGTAAGAGGTGTGGAGTAAATTGAACGGTAGCACTTCCTTCGCCCAATTTGTTCATCACTTCTTCGATCTCTATCGTATGTCGGTGTGTGGTCACACCATATGCTTTGAAATTGTCATTTACATTAGGAAAATGTGTGACTTCCTTGGCCTTAATTCCGGCCCCGGTAACACCGGTTTTAGCATCCACTATAATTGATTCTTCTATCAAATTATTTACCTGTAAAGGTGCAAGGCCTAATATCGCGCTTGTGGGGAAGCATCCTGGATTGGCAATGAGCTTTTTATCTTTTATTTCTTTCCTAAACAACTCAGGAACGCCATAACCTGCACTTTTAAATCCTTCTTTATAAACGTGGTCTTTTTTGTACCAGGCCTCATAGATCTCTGGGCTTTCTAACCGAAAATCACCGGATAAATCTACTATGGGATAATTGGCATTGGCATGCGCTTTAACAAAATCCATAGACACCCCATGAGGTAGCGCTAAAAATACCAAATCCAGGTCGTGTTGGTCGATATCTTTGATTGAAGTGAGCTTTAGATCAAAAATGCCTCTGAAAAAGCCATGTACATCTGAAAAACTCTCTCCTTTTCTGCTTTCTGAAGTGATAGCTACGATTTCTACCTCGGGATGATGAATGAGTATTCGTACTAACTCAGACCCGGTATAACCCGTTGCTCCGATAATTCCTATTTTCTTCCTGGTCATTACTTATTTATTTCTTCTACTGATTGTGAAATTATTTTTACCAGATGATCCATTTCATCTTCTGCGATAATAAGTGGTGGTACCAGCCTCAATACATTATTGGCTGTGGCATTGGCAATCACTCCATAGTCGAGCATTTTAGCTACCAGCGGCTTGGTTTCAAAACCAAAGACAGCACCCATCATTAACCCAAGGCCTCTCACTTCTTCTAAATGTGGCAGATCTTGTGCTAATATTTTAGATTTCAAATACTCGCCTTTGGCCTTCACCTCATCAAGAAAGGATGTTTCTTTTATAAGATTTAATGTGGCTATAGAAGCCGCACAAGCCAGTGGGTTTCCTCCAAATGTAGTACCATGGTCACCAAAATTGATGGCGTCATCTATTTTCTGCTTACATAATATAGCACCAATAGGCATACCTCCTCCCAGGCCTTTAGCCAAGGTCATGATATCGGGTTCAACGCCAAAATGATCTTTTGCGAAAAGCTTGCCGGTTCGTCCTATACCACATTGTATTTCATCAAAAATTAAGACGATATTATGCTTATCGCACAGCGCTCGTAGTTTTTTGAGATACTCAACCTCTGCGACATGTATACCTCCTTCGCCTTGCACAGGCTCTATGATGATGGCCGCTGTATTTTTAGAAACAGCTTTTTCAACTGCCTCTATGTCGTTAAACTCTATTTGGAAGAAACCCTCAGGCATAGGTCCAAAACCCTCCTGCATGGCTTTTTTACCCATGGCAATAGTAGCGAGCGTTCTTCCATGAAAAGAGTTTTTCATGGCGATAACTTCACCACCACCTTTTTTACTTCTGGCATATTTTCGAGCGAGTTTGATGGCTCCCTCCACTGATTCAGCACCACTATTGGTGAAAAACACTCGATCCATGCCTGAAAGGTTGACAAGCATTTCCGAAAGTTCCACCTGGGGCTTGCTTACAAAGAAGTTCGAAATGTGTACTAATTCACCTGCCTGCTTGCGTATAGCTTCGGTTACAGCAGGGTGGCAATGGCCTAAATTACATACTGCGATACCGGCAAGTGCATCTAAATACTGTTTGCCTTCTACATCCCAAAGGGTGCAACCTTCACCTTTCTCAAAGGCGATGGGGTATCTTTTAAATGTTTGTAAATAATATTCCTGATCTAGTTTGTTGAGTGACGCGTTACTTGACGCTTCCATATATATATTTAGTTTTTGATTGTAGTTCCTACACTTTGGTTGTTGTCCATGATCGACAACATTTGCTCTGGTTTTTTGCCATTTATAATGATGGCACGTTTGGCACCTGTTTCAACAGCTGTACGGCACGCATCTACTTTTGGTATCATACCACCAACAATGACGCCCTGCCCTAAGAGATCTCTGATTTCTTTAATTTCAAGTTCTTTTATGAGGCTATCCGGGTCTTTCACATCTCTCAGCAAGCCATCTACATCGGTGAGCACGCCAAATACTGTGGCATTAAGATGACCAGCAAGGCTGCCTGCAAAAAGATCTGCATTGATGTTATAGCTGTCTCCGTTTTCATCACTGGCGATGCAAGTGATTACGGGTATATAATCATTTTCTAGTAAGGTAAATATTAAAGACGGGTCAACTTTTTTTACACGACCTACTTGCCCAAGGCTTATTTTTTTTGTTTCACCACTCACTGATTCTTCATGGTAAATACGCTCTGCAGTTACAATAATTCCGTCCCGACCAGAAAGGCCTACTGCTTTTTGACCAAGTGTATTGATGACATTTACCACTTTGCCATTAACCTGGCCTTTTAGGGCCATCTCTACATACTTAAGCGCTTCTGGACTAGTCTTTCTTTGGCCACCAATAAACTCGCTTTCTATCTCAGCTACATCTAAGGTTTCCTGTATAAAAGGCCCACCACCGTGTACCACCACAACGGCTACACCTTTTTCTTTGAGGGCACAGATGTTTTTTAAAACGGCCTGTTGCACATCTTCTGATACCATGGCGTTTCCGCCATATTTTATTACTATGATAGGTTTGTCTAGTTGTTTGTTCATAACAGTATATAATTAGAAAACATGAGTTAAACCATTATGTTCCGATTTTTTTCAGAAAAGCTATCTCCTGCTTTTTTGTAGATAACTGTCTCCTATGAGACCATCAATAATAATTATGGTGCTTTGGCTTTAATGTAGGAACGAAAAAAGACTATATTTGCGTTGATCATTAGAACGTTATCATTAGAATTTTAAAACACAAAGTAATGAGCAAAGCAATAGAAATTACTGATTCAAATTTTGAAGAAATTATAAATAGCGATAAACCAGTACTGGTAGACTTTTGGGCTGAGTGGTGTGGACCATGTAAAATGATCGGACCTGTAGTTGAAGAGCTTGCTGGTGAATACGATGGCAAAGCCGTAATCGGAAAAGTAAACGTGGACGAAAATCCTAACGTTTCTGCCAAGTTTGGTATCAGAAGCATCCCAACGCTTTTAGTATTCAAGGGTGGAGAGATCGTAGACAAACAAGTAGGTGCAGTACCTAAAGGTGTGTTATCGCAAAAGCTTGACGCACAAATGGCTTAAACTTTTAAAAATAATTGTAAGAAGCCCATTCGGTATTGCCGGATGGGCTTTTTTGTTGCCTACCCTCTAACGAAGAGGTTTGTAAATAAACAATGACCAATTCGCGATGTTGTACTTATGCTATGCACTTCTCATACCTGATACTTACACTCATGATCTCTACAACAACTACAATTTTCGAATTCAATGAAAACAGTAATCTCTCTTCTTGGTCTATAGTAGATGATACTGTGATGGGTGGAAGATCAAACAGTAAAATCTATTTAAATGACGACCACCATGGCACCTTTGAAGGAGAGGTATCTTTTGAAAACAACGGTGGATTTTCATCAGTAAGACATAATGTGTCAGTCAAGCTAACTTCAGATAATACTAAATTTGTCATTCGGATAAAAGGTGATGGCAAGCGCTACCAATTCAGATCAAAAAAATCTACTCAAGACAATCATTCTTACATAGCCTATTTCAATACCAATGAAAGTTGGCAAATTATAGAAATACCTTTTGATACGATGGAGCCAGCCTTCAGAGGCCGCATGCTTGACATACCCAATTATAATGGTGGGCAATTAGAAGAAGTGGCTTTTCTTATAGGAAATAAAAAGGAACAAGATTTTAAGTTAGAGATTGACTATATCAAAGTGAAGTAGCAAAGCCTAAAATCCAACCTTGCTAGCATTGTGTCGTATATCTTTCAACTACGTAAAGATTCGAACATGAAAAAACTACTTCTCATACCCACATTATTGGCTTTTATTTTACCCGCATCCGCGCAATACACCATCGAAATTAAAGATGGATACACGCCACACATGAGTACGCTCATCATGATGCTCGATGACCTTAAAAATCGCGTCACCAATCAGGTAAAGCATTTGGATCAGGCCGGAACTGACTTTCTCATGGATGAGCAAGCCAACCGTATGGGTGCGCTGATATTGCATCTGGCAGCCACAGAAATGTACTATCAGCAAGCCACTTTTTATAATGGCAATCTTAATGATGCCAGTGAAGAGTGGCAGCTGGCTATGGACTTAGGAGACGAAGCACGAAAAAAACTAAAAGGTAAACCCATCTCCTATTATCTTGAAAAGTGGGATGAAGTACGTGCCAAGACAAAAGAAATGCTCAAAACAAAAGATGACGATTGGTTGCTAAAGGTTCGGGATGATGACTACAACTACTATTGGGCATGGTTTCATGTAGCAGAACATCAGGCCAACCATATGGGCCAAATTGCAATGATCAAAAAACGTATGAAAACTAAGGGTTAACCAAAATAAGAGAAGAGAAATGAAAATCACCGTATTATTTATTTTCTTAAGTATTTATTCAATGAGCTTGGCTCAGCATGATGATCGCATCACCACTGTCGATTTCGTTCAAATTGTAGATGACAACAAAGCGGAAGCCGAGTTTTATTATCAAAACAATTGGAAAGTATTGAGAGAGATGGCTTTGAAAAAAGACTATATACACTCATACCAATTGTTGGAAACACCTGTGAGTGAGGAGGCTCCTTTTCACTATATGCTAATCACAACCTATACCAACAAGGCACAATATGATTTAAGAGAAGATCATTTTGGAGAACTAATCAAAGAAAAAGGTGAGCTAAAACTGCTCAATGATAAAAAACCAGGTGACTTCAGAAAGTCTTTATTCAGCAAAGAAATGGTACGACATTTTAATTAAGTCAAAAACATGACCCCTGAAGAAAAACTGGCATCGCATGGGTTTAAACTACCCAATGTTTCCACCCCTGGTGGAAGCTATGTTTCAGTAAACACTAGAGGCAACATCGCTTACGTTGCCATACAATTTCCAATTCACAATGGAGCATACTTCTATCAAGGTCGCCTTGGAGAAGAAATCTCTACCCAAGACGGATACAAAGCCATGGAAATGTGCGCTTTAAATGTGTTAGCTCAAATTTCTCAAAAAATAGGTTTTGAAAATGTGCTTGGCCTGAACCATATTGATGCCTACTTCCAATCGGGTGAAGCATGGGACGAATCACCTCAGGTCGTTGATGGTGCTTCTGATTTGTTTGTCAAAATTTTGGAAGAAAGAGGGCATCACTCCAGGGCCATTTTTGGCGTGCATAAATTACCGCGAAACTTTAGTGTTGGGCTTACAGCTACTTTTACAGTTAAGTAATTTATACCAATCATGTAATAGCTAAATGTCAATTTCAGAAAATGGAATCATATAACTATATTCCGTTTCTCAAAACCGACCAAGCATGTTACGTACCTACACCGTTCTGTTAATTTTAACTTTCAGCCTTTTTATTTCTTGTAAAGAAAACAATCAGAAAGCTACACCTACGGTCATTGAATCAGCTGATTACAATGATTTAGTAAGCCTTTTTAAAGAATGGCGTGCTTTTGAAAAACCACCTGTAAAAGATGGGGCCCCGGACTATACGAAAGCGACTTTTGACCAACGCTGGAGTGATTTTGTACAATTACGTAGCCGGCTCAATGTCATGGATATATCCAACTGGTCAATACCACAGCAAGTAGACTGGTACATCGTATGGGCCGAAATGAATGGCTATGAATTTAACCACCACACACTCAAGCCCTGGGTGCGTGACCCTGCTTTTTATAAATCAGTTTGGACCAGTCGAAGTGATGTGCCAGCTCACGAAGGCCCAACTCACCATATGACTACGGAGCTATGGACTTACGATTTCCCATTGTCAGATAGTGCTCGTGGTAAATTTATTAATGACATAAACGTGATTGCTCCATTAAACGAGCAAGCTAAGTCTAACCTCACAGGCAATGCAAAGGAGCTGTGGCAAGCAGGCATCAGAGATATAAAACATCAAATCAGTGACCTAAGTGATATTTTAGAAATGGATGGCGTGTCTGAAGACCCGGAACTCACAACAGCTCTTCATAACGCAAAAAAATCTACAGTACAATTTGTATTGTGGCTGGAAGAAGAAGCCGCAAACAAAACGGGTCCTTCAGGCATTGGAAAAGATAATTACACCTGGTATTTACAAAATGTACACTTAGTACCTCTGACCTGGGAAGATGAAGTCATGCTGCTCAAAAGCGAACTGGCCAATGCCTGGACGGCCTTGAAGTTAGAAGAACATCGCAACCGTAGCTTACCCCCACTTGATGACGCCAGCTCTGAGGAAGCATATGCTCAATTGGCAGATGAAGGAGCCAAAAGTTTAATGGATTTCCTTAAGGATGAAAATATTGTTACCGTAAAGAACTATTTTGATCCAGCCCTCAAAGCACATCTCGGCAGTTACATTCCAGCCGAAAAGCGTCATTTCTTTTGGATTACTGCCCATTTAGACCCGAGACCACTTTATTCACATTTCTACCACTGGTTTGAATTAGCCAGAATGGATACCGAGCCTCATGCCAGCGAAATCAGAAAAGAACCCTTGCTCTACAATATTTTCGACTCGCGCAATGAAGGAATGGCCACAGCTGTAGAAGAAATGTTTATGGACGCAGGTTTATATGATGATAGCCCCAGAAGCAGAGAGATCGTTCATATCTTAATTGCCCAACGTGCTGCCAGAGGCCTGGGCTCACTCTATGCACACGCCAATGAAATGACCATGGTTGAAGCAGGAAGCATTCATTCTAATTACACACCCAGAGGGTGGATGAAAACCGAAAAAGAATTGCTACTCTTTGAGCAACACCTCTACCTAAGACAACCAGGTTATGGCACAAGCTACATTACTGGTAAGTATTTGATGAAAAATGCTTTAGCTGAGTATGCTAAGCAGCTGGAAGCTAAGGGCGAACCCTTTGAAATCAAAAACTATTTTGATGGATTTAACGCCATGGGCAATATCCCGGTAGCATTAGGCCATTGGCAATTGACTGGTGATGACAGCCCGATCAGAACGATTATTGGAGAGGACATTTAAAAGCATGTCCGAAAACACTAAAACAAAATTAACCAGACAAATGGGGCTGATGGCGCTGGTAGCCACAGGTGTGTGTTCTATGCTAGGCGCCTCTATCAATGTGGTACCTTTCATGATTCAGCGTAATGTTGAGAGCATCGGACCATATGTGTTACCAGCATTTGCATTTGCGGCTATTCCTGCAATATTCGCAGCATTGGCGTATAGTATATTAGCATCTGCCATGCCCCGAGCTGGGGGGAGTTACCTCTATGCAAGCAGAGGACTGAACCCTTACTTAGGCTTCGTGGCGAGTTTTTCACAATGGTTCGGTTTGTCCATTGTTATTGGGGTGATCGCATACGTTACCATTCCCTTTATTCGTGATGTTACACTTGGTCTGGGATGGCCCGAAGCAAGTATCGCCTTAGAAATACCCTGGATCCGTGTTGGACTGGCACTGGGATTGATTTGGTTGTTTGTTTATATCAATATAAAAGGGGCTAAATCATACACTCGCACTTTATTGCCTATGATGTTTCTGATGTTCGCCCTGGGAGCCATTGTCATTGTAGCCGGTTACTATTTCGATCAAAATGATTTTCAGGAGGCTTTAGTAGCTAAAGAAAACAGAATCATTGAAACCAACGTAACTGCTCAATTCGATTGGAAAATTTTTCTCACTGCTGCGGCTTTACTCTTCTCAAGCTTTATTGGTTTTGACTCTATCGCACAGGCTGGCAGCGAGGCTAAAAACCCAACATCTACCCTTCCTAAAGCTATTTTATTGGCAATTTTCTCTGTAGGTGCCTTTTACTTTCTATTTGCCTCGGCAGTTTATCACACTGTGCCCTGGAGCTTTATAGCCTCTGAAGCTTTGGAAAAAGACATTAGTGCGCCCGGTTTGTTGAGCTACGTATTACCATCTTACCTGGGAGTAGCCATATTGCTAGGAGCCGCGATTGCATTGATCAATGATTTACCTGCTATGTTGCTATCAGTGTCGAGGCTCATGTTTGCCTGGGCTGATGATGAAATTTTTCCAAAGAAAATAGCTACGGTTCATGCAAAAAATAAGACACCACATATTGCCTTATTAGTAGCCGGCAGCATGGCCAGCGTTGGCGTGTTAGGCTCACATTTTGCAGGCGATTTTTTCTTAGGCATTGATATTATGGTCACCTCCATGATGGTTAACTTTCTGCTGATGTGCATCACATTGCTGACATTGCCTAAGATAAACCCCAGGCTAGCTGCTGAAATCGCTGTTATTAAAAATAGAAGCTTACAAAGAATGATAGGTTGGTTGGGTGTCATTTCACTGACAGCATTTTTAGCTATTCATACTTACAAAGACCTCACATCAACCGTATCCGCCTGGTATTTCCACTCGACACCTATCTGGCTCATCGTCATGAGTCTGGCAAGCCTTATTTTTCTATATAAGTGGAAGCAATTTAAAAAATCAGGTATTGATCAAGAGAGATTTAAGCTCCTACCTAAAGAATAAAAAATGAAGAAAAGCATTCAACTAGCTCCCGGTTTAGAAATATCCAGGATTGTAACGGGTCTTTGGCAGATAGCTGACATGGAAAGAGATGGCAATACACTTGATCCGGTAGCAACAGCAAAACACATGGCGCCCTATGTCGCAGCGGGCCTCACTTCATTTGATATGGCCGACCATTACGGTTCCAGCGAAATCATTACCGGCACATTTAAAAACACAAATCCATTGGGTAGTGAGGTGCAGCTATTTACTAAATGGGTACCCACACCTGGTAAAATCACTAAAGATGACGTGCGAGCAGCAGTAAATCTGGCTTTGGAGCGCATGCAGCAACCTTCCATAGACTTAATGCAATTTCATGCCTGGCACTACCCTGACCCCAGCTGGATAGACGGGCTTAGATACCTCAACGAAATCAGAGAAGACGGTAAAATAAAGCACCTTGGTGTGACCAATTTCGATGCTGCGCATTTACGGATAGCTGTTGCCAGTGGAATACCGCTCGTCAGCAATCAGGTGTGTCACTCACTGATAGACCAACGAGCTAATGGTAAAATGAAGGACGTTTGTACACAATATGGTGTAAAACTACTGGCCTTCGGCACCCTCGCGGGCGGTTTTCTCACAGATAAATGGCTTGGAAAATCTGAGCCATCTCAGGATCAACTCGAAACATGGTCTGAGATGAAGTACAAGCGATTTATTGATGCTGCAGGTGGATGGGAACCTTATCAGGAATTGTTGAAAGCTACCAGAAAAGTGGCGGACCGCCATGATGTATCTATCGCTAACATTTCAAGCCGATTTATGCTGGAAAGTGAGCATGTAGCCGCTGTCATTGTTGGTGCACGTTTAGGTAAAAGCGAGCATATTAATGAAAATAGGCACCTCTTAGCTATCGATCTTTCAGTCGAAGATCTCGAAACTATTAAAGCTGCTCAAGCCCATTTACAACCTATACCCGGAGATTGTGGTGATGAATATCGTAAACCTCCCTTCCTCACGGCATCTGGCGATTTGAGTCACCACCTGAAAACTATACCCAAGGCTTTTGATACAGTGATCAAAGATGACGGAACAGAACAAATCTTTAGCGGCACAGAATGGGAAGCATTTGCCGGATACTGTAGAGCTGTAAAAGATGGAAATACCATACATGTTTCTGGCACTACAGCCACGCATGGCCCAGATATGATTGGAGGTAATGACGCGGCTGCCCAGACTCATTTTATAATCGACAAAATCGAAGGAGCTATTGAGTCTCTAGGCGGACGACTGGAAGATGTGGTACGCACACGTATTTTTGTAAATAACATCAACGATTGGGAGCCAGTTGCGAGGGCGCATGGCGACCGTTTTCATGGCATCAATCCGGCTAATACACTGGTCGAGGCCAAACTTGTAGGGGAAGGTTATTTGGTAGAAATTGAGGCTGAGGCGAGGGTTAGGAAGTGAAATAAATACTGGAATATATCCAAGCAGACGAATTTAATGCACCAGTAAACTCACTCTTTTTAAATCTTTTAATTCTTATCGTATATTTGTAGGATTTTTTAAAATTGAGTCTACACAATAAGAGATGATTAATACAATAAATAAAATCCTATTAGGGTTTGTTCTTATAGTTTCAATTTCGTGCAACACCGAAGATGAGGCCAACGTTCCTACATTTGAGATTACAAATTTTACACCTCAAGTTGGTCTTGAAGGCACAGAAATCAGTCTAAAAGGAAACAATTTCGGCACAGGTGAAAAAAATATCACAGTTAAAATTGGGGAAAATAATGCCCAGATAATAGCAGTAAGTAATGAGGAAATTATAGTATCTACACCTTATAGCACACGAGGCAAATTGGCAGAAATATCGATACAAATTAAAGGGGAGACAAAGACCTATTCGCAAAGCTTTGAATATCCTGGACCAATAGTTGATGATTTTTACCCTAAAACAAGTGTTTTATTTTCTGATATTGTTATAAAAGGCAGTTACTTACAAGAGGACTTTAATAATTTGGCAGTTTATTTAAATGATTGGCCTCAAAAGATAATTAGTTCTTCTAAAGATTCAATAGTATTTCAAGTTTCGCAGAAAACAATATTACCCGCAACTGCAGAAGTAAGCGTCCAAATTGACAATGAGATTGCATTTGCTAAAGAACCATTCAAATACGCAGTTGAGGTATCTATTAATAATGATGATGTTAATAACAACTTTAAAAGTGGGGCTGGCATTTGTCCGGGTAGTGCCATAAATTTCGAGCTAAATGATAACAGACAGGCTGGTAATTTACAAGGATCTACAACTACATCTGAAGACCCCGAATTCTATTTTAATCAATTAAAAGGTGTAACCCAATTCGATTTTCCAACAGTAACTGGTGGACGAAATTGGTATATTGATGTGCCCACTTCGATGAACATTGGTAATGCCAATGTTGAAACAAAAGTAGCTGGTGAAAATATTTATGTTGGGGATGCTTTGGAAGTTGAAATCGTAAAAGGAACCTTCAACTTAAAATCTCGAACTGTACATAAAAGTAGTTCTATTGAGATTGAGTTAAGCCACATATTCCGGTATCCAGAGAACTTAGTTATTAAATTCCATAATAATTTAGATAATTCTATAATCACTAAGACTGATTCTGGACATTCCTATGCTGAAGATTTCACTAAAACGAACATTTTTGTACCTGCGCTTAATGAAGCTGGGAGCTATACAGTTTTAGTTTTTACAGCTGATGAGGTTTATCAATTTGAGGCATTAGATGGTGATCAATTAGAGACTACAGATTAAAGATAAGCCCCTGGGAAATCTCAAGGGCTTATACTAATTAATTTTCATCATACCCATCAGGCCGCTTCCACCTTACCGGGCCTTCTGGTTCAGGCTTCAACATAAACTCCTGAGTTTCTAGCAATTTCATCGCTTCTTCCACAGCCCTTATCAATTGTATGTCCTTACCATCAGCGGCCATTTTCGGGTCGTCTATTACTTCAATGTCTGGTCCCACGCCCTCTCCTTCAACAGCCCATTTGCCATCTGTATCATAAAATCCTCCTCGAGGAGCTACCATTCTTCCGCCATCGATAAACCTTGGCGTATCCCAGGTACCTACAAGACCTCCCCAGGTACGTGTCCCCACCAAAGGGCCGATATCCTTTTTCTTAAACATATAAGGTAGCAGATCTCCACCATCAGACCTTTGAAAGAGAAATTACATGAGTGAATTTAAGCACCTTCTTTTTTAAGAAGTATGCTAAACAGATACAAATCAAGTATGTTTGACTACGTATGGATTCGTTTACTCAAATTGCATTAGGGGCAGCTGTTGGTGAAGCTGTGGCCGGTAAGAAAATCGGTAATAAGGCACTCGTTTTCGGTGCCATCGCTGGAACCATCCCCGATATGGATGTATTTATCGGTGATACCATGTCTACCGTTGGAGCTCTTGATTTTCACAGAGGATTTACCCATTCCATTGTATTCGCATTAATCTTCTCACCACTATTCGGATGGCTACTGAGCAAGATATACCCATCATCAGCAGCTCGTTTCAAAGACTGGACGTTGCTCTTTTTTTTGGGCTTCTTCACCCACGCGCTGCTCGATTGCTTTACCACATGGGGCACACAGCTGTTTTGGCCTTTTGATTATCGCATCGCATTTAAAAGCATATTTGTGATTGATCCCTTATACACCTTACCACTTACAATATGTTTGGTATGGCTTATGTTTTTACCAAGAACCAGTCTAAGGCGACAACGGTTAAATACGATCGGACTGGTTATCAGCACCCTGTACTTGCTCTATACAGTGAGCATTAAACAACACATCAATCAGTTTTTTAAAAATTCTTTCGCATCTCAAGAATTAAAAATAGATCGATATGACACACGTCCAGCGCCTTTAAATACCATTTTATGGACTTCCAATGCTGAATCCTCTGAAGGATATCATATTGGCTATTACTCACTTCTTGATGACGACCAACTCATCAACTACTTCTATTTCCCAAAAAACCATGAGCTCTTAACGCCATATTTACATTCAACGGATGTCATGAGACTCATTGACCTTACTAGTGGCTGGTACGCACTTCACCCTTATAAACAAGGCCTAATTTTTAATGACCTACGATTTGGACAACGTACCGGCTGGCTTGATCAAGAGGGTGACTTTGTCTTTTCTTATTACATCCACGAGCAAAATGGAGAGATTAAAATTGAAGAAGTAGAAAAAGACCTTGAAGAAGGAAAAGCCATTGCAGGTGCACTTTGGGAAAGGATCAAAGGCATAAAATAATTAAATTTGACTATGCAACAACCAATTATAGTTTCTCAGGAGTTCAATAAGTCAAAAGAAGAGATTTGGCGGGCCATCACAGAGTTAGACCAAATGGTTCAATGGTATTTTAACAACATACCTGACTTTAAACCCAAGGTGGGCTTCAAAACTGACTTCCCTGTACAATCAGAGGAGCGCACATTTCATCACTTATGGGAAATTCTTGAAGTTGTGCCTAATCAGTTAATAAAGTACAGCTGGCGCTATAAAGAATACCCCGGTAAAGGTGTAGTCACTTTTAGTTTAGAAGATGTAGGGGCTGGCAAAACGTTACTCACCGTTATCAATGAAGGGCTGGAAAGCTTCCCTGACAACATCCCTGAATTTAAACCCGAAAGTTGTCGGGCCGGATGGGAGTACTTTATACAAGGAAACCTAAGGGATTATTTAAAATAGTAATTGCCTCTATTTAAGAGAATTTGTAACTTACTGGAGGCCTCAACTCTTTCTTGTTATGAAATCGGGCAGTCTCTTTCTCATACTTACCTTTTCATTCTATGCTGTATTCTCACAGGATATAAACATAAATGACCTTAAACAGGGCACTGTCTTTCTGGTAAAGTTTGACCAGGGCATGGCCAATATTGACCCCTCAGCCAAAGTAAATTTAGACGTCATTGCTGAGGGATTTCAAAAATTCGATGATCTGGAAATAGAAGTTGCTGGGCATACTGACTTCCAGGGGAATGCAAAAGCCAATCAAAAACTAGCTAAGCTCAGAGCTCAATTGGTATCAGATTACCTAAAGTCTAAGGGTACGCCTAAAAAAAGCATTAAGATAGTTTCATATGGTGGATCAAAGCCTTTATCCGAAGAAATAGGTGAAATGAACCGTAGAGTTGAAATCACCATTTTGAAAAACTCTAGTTTAGGTCGGAATTATTTTGGTGTGAGCAATAGAAGTTCTGATTCATTTGAAAGTGAAATAGCAGATATACCTACTCAATCTGTTACCGCGGATCAATTTAGCAATGTTAAAAAAGTAGCACTTGTGATTGGTAATAGTGACTACACCACCATTACTAAACTTAAAAATCCAACCAATGATGCCGACTTAATGGAAAAGACACTAGCAGATTTAGGATTTGAGGTTTACGATTATAAAAATCTGAGTTATGCGCAAATGATAGATGCGATTAAAAACTTTAGTTATGAACTGCACGGGGTAGATATTGTGCTCTTCTATTTTGCGGGACATGGCCTACAGTTTAATGGAGCAAATTACCTGCTTCCCATAGATGTCGAATTGAAAAATGGATCGATGGATTTGACATTTGAAGCTATTAACTCGAATATCATTTTAAAAGTGCTTGAATACACTAATGAAGACAATTTAAATATCTTAATACTTGACGCCTGTAGAAATACACCCTTCCTGGATGGAAATAGAAGTATGGGCAATGGACTGGTAGAGTTGAAACCTCCAACAGGATCAGTCATCGCTTATGCTACATCACCTGGTGCTATTGCTTTTGATGGTGACGGTAACAACGGTGTTTACACACTTGAATTGACCAAACAAATGGTAAAACCTCAGCGGATTGAAGATGTATTTATGAATACTCGTATTAATGTAGAACAGGTTACAAATATGGAGCAAAGCCCATGGGAATTGTTTCGACTAAGAGGTGTTTACTATTTCAATAAATAATTCAAAATCTCCGCATGATCAAATGCCATCTCTGGTAGTTGATTTATAGGCCACCACTTTGCCTCTGCAGCATCGTCTGCTGCTTTGATTTCATGCGAATTCATATCCACTGATGTACTAAATGCCACAGTAAGCGTTCTCCCTCTCGGGTCACGGCCAGGTTTGGCAAAAGCACCAAGTTGAGTTAGTTGCGAAATAGACACCTTCAGGCCTGTTTCTTCCTCCAGTTCTCTGGCACAAGCTTGTGGCAGGTCTTCATCATTCTCTACAAAGCCGCCAGGAAAAGCCCACTTGTCCTTAAAGGGGTCATTTTTTCGCTTAATCAACAATAAATGCGTATTTGAACCACGCGATGAACCGAAAACCACCGCATCAACAGTGACTAGAATATTTTGATCAATAGGCATTAGGCTTTTGAAATTGTAGCATCCTGCGCCTCTTCAGCAAATTTACTTCCTACTGGCGGACGGTATTTTTTAAATGGAATAGCCAATAAGTTTCCTAAACCCTCATTCTCTTTAGGATCCATATGTGTGTCGATACCATAGGTTAGTTTTGACGAATCAGTCTCTGCAAACGTGCCGAAAATTCGATCCCAGATAGAAAAAATATTGCCATAGTTGGTATCTGTAAGTGGCTGTGTGTAATGATGATGCACCTTGTGCATATAAGGGGTTACAAAAATATATGAAAGTGCCCTGTCAATTTTAGCTGGCATCTTGATGTTGGCATGTGTCAGGTGGGCAAACAGTACAGATAAACTCTGGTAAAGCATAATAATACCCATAGGCACGCCAATCACCAATACGGCCATTATTGTAAATCCAATCCGAAACACCGTTTCTCCCGGGTGGTGCCTTAGCCCTGTCGTTACATCTACTTTAGTATCGCTGTGGTGCACCAAATGAAACTGCCACATCCATTTTACTTTATGCTCGGTCCAGTGTATAAAATAAGCCCCGATGAGATCCATCAACAATACGCCTAATACGATGTGTGCCCACAGTGGCAGCTCAACCAGATATAGTATGCCAAATTGATTGTCGACCGTAAAACGAGACGCCTGCAACAGCAGCCAGGCAAACCCAAATCCGATAATAGCGGTCGTTAACGTGAAAAAGAGGTTAATGCCTGCATGTTTTACTTTGTTATACTTAAAGCCATATAGCGGAATTACACCCTCCAAAACCCAAAAAAGCACAATACCACCCAATAAAAGCCCCGTTCTAAAGGTGGTTGGGATGTTCTCAAAAAAGGCGATAAACTCTTCCATAACTATATTTTATAACATGAAAATTACTGAATATCTAAAATAAACGCAAAGCAGACTGGTTGCTGGTTTACTGGTTGCTGGGCACCGTGCTTTAGGTAGCTCGTCAAAAAATAAAATATAGCAGAAAAATAATTACCAGCACGATAGCAATCCATTGATACCCTTTGCTAAACCCGGGAAACTCATAGCCACAAATTGGGCATTCTTTGCTTTTGGCATCGACCTCCATGGCACATGATGGACATTCTTTCTTTTTCATTACAGCATGTTTGCGCTAAAGATATTAAATTAGACTTCCAAACTAAAACCACAGTACCATGGCGGAGCTAAAGACTAAAGTAAACGATGCAAGTGTAAAAGATTTTATCAACACGGTCGAAGATGAGCAGAAACGGAAAGACTGCTTTAGACTGGTTGATATGATGCAAGACATTACAGGAGAAGAAGCCAAAATGTGGGGAACAAGCATTGTAGGTTTTGGTACATACCATTATAAATACCCTACTGGTAGAGAAGGTGATTTCATGACCGTTGGCTTTTCTCCCCGTAAGCAAGCACTCACATTGTATATTATGGCTGGCTTCAGCAACTATGATGACTTAATGCAGCGCCTGGGTAAATTTAAAACTGGTAAATCGTGTCTGTATGTTAAGAAATTGGAGGATGTTGATGAAAAAGTACTGAGGGAACTGATTAAATCCTCAGTCAAATTTATCAAAGACAGATATCCTTAAGTATCTCATGGATACTGAAATAATCATTGAGCGCCATACTGTACCTTCAGGTGTTGAAAAAGAGCGATTAAGTGACTACCTGGTAGGTATTTTCTCTCACCTACCCTCACGTAAAAGTGTAAAAAAGGCCATTGATAATAAGCAGGTATTAGTCAATGGAAACAGGGCATCAACTGGTCTTTGGGTGCAACCCGGAATGAACATAGAGTTACTTCCTAAAGCAAAAAAACCTGTTTATGAACTTGATGTTCCTGTTGTTTATGAGGATGAGTATCTAGCTATTGTTAATAAACCGGCCGGACTTGCAACAAGTGGAAATGCATTTAAGACACTTGAAAGTACATTGCCTTTTAACCTTAAAGTAATTGATGGTTTTCTACCACAGCCGGTGCATCGTTTAGACAAAGCGACCAGCGGTCTGTTAATTGTTGCCAAATCGGCCAAATCAAGAATATTGCTTGGAGAAATGTTGGCTGATCGTAAAGTGAACAAATTCTATCATGCTATTGTGCATGGTAACATTGAAATGCCGCTCACAATAAATGCACCAATAGATGGAAAGCCTGCAACTACAGTCATACTTGATGTTTTGCCCACAAGTAAGCAACAGCTTAAGTTATTGAAATTATCACCCCATACCGGGCGCACCCATCAATTGCGTATTCATTGTGCCCGATCGGGCTTTCCAATTGTTGGTGATACATTGTATGGCGATCATAGTATTGGCAAAGGACTTTTGTTATGTGCTACTCAGCTCAGCTTTATTCACCCAGTAAATGATACTATGATAGAAGTAAGCATTCCCCTACCTCGTAAGTTTCAAAAGCTGCTGGCTTAAAGCCCAATATGATAGCCAACACTTATCGAGATCGGTATTGGTTCAAATTCAAACTGCACACCACTTGCTTTAAGCATGTCCAGGTCCTCATCATATTGCGGATCTCTGATGGGGTAAAGTATCTCAAAATTGAAATAATTTTTACGTTTGTTCATGTGAAGTTCAATACCACCACCTACCGAAGGACCATAGTAAACCTCTTCAAATAAATTATTCCCACTACCAAAGCCGCCTGTCGATTCCACTACAATTACCGCATTGTAGCCATACATGGCGTTGGCATAAGGAACTACACGGTTTTCATCATTATCAAACCGATAGGCCAGACCAGCATTCCAACCGAGGCCCACCAGATTATAACCGAGGCCAGCGATCACATCTACACGATCAAAAGAAAGTACTGAAGCACGGACACCTATGCCGCCATAATCTATACCAATGCCAAAACCGATATTTTCATTGTTGCGCTCAACAACAGGAGGCTCAAAGTATTGAGATTTAGCAGTAAAAGCAATAATTGCTACTAAGCAGCATGTGATGATGTATTTCATAATAGGCTTGTAAAGCCACAAAGCTAATGGAGTTTGGTTTTCAAATGAGAAAACGGATGATTTTTTTGTAAGACAAGTTCAGGGTGACACCATATGTTGGAATTGTATCTGTCTGAGGCACTTGAAGCCTTGCAAACAGCACAAGTCACCCCGCAGGGATCTTAACTGCTTAACAATTCAATCACCGGGTGACTCAGAGTCACCCGGTGAATACTTAGCGTCTCCCCCCTATAATCCCCCCAAGGGGATACAGCAATAAGCGCGAACAGGATGACATTTTGCGAGTTGTCAGGCTGAGGCACTCGAGCCATCTCAAACAAAACAAGTCATCCCGCAGGGATCTTAACCGCTTAACAATTCAATCACCGGGTGACTCAGAGTCACCCGGTGAATACTTAGCGTCTCTCTCCTATAATCCTCTCAAGGGGATACAACAACGAGCCGGAATGATATTTTAGAATTGTTAGGCAATAAAAAAAGTCATTCCAAATTTGAAATGACTTGAGTGTTGTTATCGGATATGTTCGAATTTTAACTTCCGGCAAAAGGCGTCCCGAAGACACCAACAGCCAACTCTGCCCATACCAGGAAGAATACCACCAAAATAATTACACAAAAAATAATACGTGAATTGAAATCACCCACATTTCTAAAAACAGTTTCAAGCCCAAGGCTTAAACTGGTGAGTAAAACCGCGCCAATCAAAAAATCAAAAACCGACCAGGCTACCTCATCGGTAAACTGCATCGCTACGAGTGGAACTGATAATATGAGCGCTGAGAAAATCAGCATGGCTTGTAATCGTTTACTTTTCATCATTTTGAGTTTTAATGTTTTCATATTGTAAATATAAATAAAAGTACTTTGTATTACAAAGTATAATTTAAAAAATGTTGATCAAATGATCGTTATGAGACATTATAAGGCATTTTTGTGTAGATTCAAGCTCAACTATTAGATTACACTCATGGACAAAGCACTTCAAACGATGATTGATAATATGCCTGAGAAAACAGGCAAATCACTAGCCGAATGGACGAAAATCCTGAAATCCAAAAATTTCGCTAAACATTCAGAAGGTGTAAACTACCTCAAAACTGAGCACGGGGTAACACATGGCTTTGCCAACACCATCGTTACGCTTGCTAAACAAGAGGACGTACCTGAAGAAGACCTGGTTGCTGCCCAATACACAGGCAAAGAGGCTTTACTTCCTATTTATGAGGGCTTAATAGCATACATCAATACACTGGGCAATGACATCACCATCACTCCTAAGAAAACAAGTGTGAGTGTTATCAGAAAACGACAATTTGTACTGATCAAACCAGCGACTAAAACCCGTATCGACTTAGGTTTCAAACTAAAAGACTACCCTACTACAGATCGCCTGTTGGACAGCGGTCCTTTTGGATCCATGTGCACGCATCGTGTACAACTCACTGATGCAAATGATATTGATGATGAGCTGCAAGGCTGGATTAAGGAGGCGTATGATCAGTCAACCTAAATGTGTATGACCCTCAGAACAGCCTTAATTGTATTTTTAATTATAGGGTCATCATATGACCACGCCTTAGCACAAGAAAACTTGAAACAAGTACTTACTCCGGGAATCAGCCAAATTGTAACCTATAAAAACCTAAAGCTCCAGACGCTCGATACGATGAGCAGTCGAAAGCCCACTTGAGAGGAGATGTATCATTGATGATAAAGGACTTTGATACCCAGGAAATAATAGCTTCGTTTTACCTCGATAGTGATGAAACAAAAGGCTCAACCCAACTCTTCGAAAACTACTTCCTCACATTCGATAAAAACCAAGATGAATTTCATCTTAGCATAGAAGAAGCACGGCCCGGAAAAGCATTTACGCTTCAACATGAAAAGGGTACAGTCGAAAACTTAGAGATAACCATATTAGATGCCGTTCATGAAACGGCAACTGATGATCCCTCACCTGATGCGCAAAGTTTTGATTTTATTCATCAGATCATAAGACTAAAAGTTGGTGATGATCAAAAAGAAGTAAGTTTCTATGATTATGAAATAAGTGACACCTTTTTTATAGAAATTGGAGATTATCGCCTTACCCCACTCAGCGTCAATTGGCAGCCACATAGGATAGAAATGATTGTGCATTTAAAGTAAATACCCAAAATACGTAAGCTCTGAGGCTTAGTAAATATTATGCATCAAATTAATGAGATTGCCGCGCTCGTTCCTCGCTCGCAATAACTAGTTTATCATAATACCTCATTACCAACGACTGGATATTGCGAGGCCCAATGCAATCTTTAAGCATGAGAACCTGAAACAAGTTCAGGGTGACAGCCCCCACTGCATTGCGTCAGGCTGAGCTCTCGAAGCCATCTTAAACAACACAAGTCATCCCGCAGGGATCTTAACCACCCTGCAAGGCAAGTAATTCACCGGGTGACTTTGAGTCACCCGGTGAATACTTTTTTTGCTTCCCCGATAGTCTTCGGGGCAGGCTTGTTTGTGTCAAGACAAAAAGGAGAGTAAATGACTTAGTAAGATTCCTAGTTCCTCGGAATGATATTTTAGAGCTGTCAGGCTGAGGTACTCGAAGCCTTTATAACTGTTACTCTATCTTCTGATAGCACCATTCATACACTTTGCTCAGGTATTCACATAGCATTATGCTATTATGCAGATTCTAAATCAAGCAATTTATTTACATGGAAATTAAACCGCTAAAACAAAGAACAGCAATTAAAGACAATCCCAAATTAGCAACAGCCTATGCTCAACTTGGCAACCTATTAGATGAGTTAAGTACCCATAAGCTTTCTGATGAATCTATGCAGGCTATCAATACTGAAATTGATGAGCTCAATGCCATCGCTGATGATGACAAAAAATTAAAAGCTCAAATCAAAAAGAAGCAGTGCAACATTGTTAAGGTTCTAGAAACCAAACAAAAGATTGTTGCAAAGAACCATTACCGCAATTTATGGTTAGCGATTGGCATGTCTGCTTTTGGACTCCCTCTTGGTGTTGCCTTTGGTGCAAGTTTAGGCAATATGGCATTTCTAGCCATTGGTTTACCTATAGGCATGGCCATTGGCATAGCCGTGGGCACTGGCATGGACAAAAAAGCCAAGGATGAAGGCCGTCAGCTGGATTTGGAATTAAAATAAGACACCCTGGCTACGTATCACAAGTTATCCCAGGTGCTTTACCTCTTTTTAGAACACAGTCGTACCACCACTCCAAGTGGTAGGACGACTAACTACACTTACTCTACCAAGCCTCACAGGATTGGTAGAGTTTCAACCTCTACTCACGAAGCTTACTAATCCTTTAAGGCTTAGTAAACTTTATGCCTAGAATTAATGAGATTTCCACGTTCGTTTCGCGCTCGCAAAAACCAGTTTGTAATATAAACACCTCATTACCCACAACTGGATATTGCGAGGCACGAAGCAATCTTTAAGCATGAGTCCCTGAAACAAGTTCAGGGTGACAGCATCGATTGCATAATGTCAGGCTGAGGTACTCGAAGCCTACGCAACATGACTGTAGCTTTGAAATCCATGATCAATCCCAAGGAATTCGTCTGACTCTTTAATAGATTAGCAATTTAATAGTGATCATCTTTTTATATGAAATCAATAAACTGGAAAAGCACTGACTGGTCGGGTCGGAAGTTTATTTTCTCCATCGGGAAAGAAATTATTGGGAAGTTAAATTTTTATAGTTCCTGGAATCTAAATGCAGTTTATACTGATAAGGAAACGAAGTTAAAGTTCACCCAAAAAAGTTTTTGGAATAGAAATGTACGTATCACCAAGGAAGGAAAGACTGTTGGTGAGGTTAAATTTAGTTTTTTTGGCAACCAGACTTTAAAACTTGCAACAGGTGAAAGTTTTACCCTGTCTACCAATGCCTGGGGACGAAATGTGCATTGGAAAGCTCAGGATGGGCAGATAATCATAAAGTACAAGCAAGCCCCCTTGAGTTCAATGGGTAAGGGCGTGATCAGTTTAGCAGAATCGTTAACCAATGATACTGAGAAGTTATTAATCAGTAGTGGACTCTTTGTTAGACAACTCATACACAAGCGAGTGGCTATGACAATTGCCATAGCAGTTCCCATCATAGTAACTTTGAGTTATTAAACAGATTCTTCGGACTCCTATTGTCGTCCTCTGAATAACGAAAAAGTAAAAAAAACGTCACTCCTGAGCAGGCAGGAATCTCTAAAAGCCTCACCCTCCAACGCTCTTAAACAACAACACCAGCCAAACTGCCCTCTCCTTCAGGAGAGGGAGCACAGACCCTCGAACTCATAAAAACAGCAGCGGGAGAGGCCATTTCTCATTCATTTTCTAAATTTATATTACATATCCAATAATATTTAGTGCTATTATGAGTATATTGAAAACAAATAATTACAGCCGAGCATAACAGAAATGTTGTTAACTTCTGTTTGGTTTAAAATAATGGAACATAGTGGAAGATTAATATTGAAAGTTGAAGGTGAAGGAAATAGTTATTTCTTATGGAATGGAACTGAAACTTATTATAAGAAACTTAGGCTTGCCTATCAAGACATTAAAAAAGACAATACAAATGAATACTCCTACTTTAGCTTTATCATACTCTGTGCAGCAACGCTAGAATATTCATTGAATTACCTAATAGCCGACTATTGTTTAAACTCTTATGGGCCAGTGAAATGCAAACCATTCATCGATGCCTACACTTCACTAAGCTTTAAGAATAAGATATTAATGATTCCTTCTATCTTATCGGAAGGTAAACTTTTATTTAATGAAGATAAGAAGGCATATAAAAAGCTTAATGAATTAGTAGGTCTCAGAAATAAGATTATGCACGGAAAAGAATTTATTAATGAATTCAATTCTCCTAACCTTCTAAATACTACTGAAAATGAAATTGAAATTCAGTTAGAAGCTAAACAAAATCCAATAGACCGTCTTGACAAAATTAGGTGTATTGAATTCGGAAAAGCACTAGGCGATTTTAAAAAGTACCTAATGAGACCGTGGTTCAATCATAACTTGAAAGAAAATCAACTATAATAAATAATAAAACTAAGTCAAACAATACCTAAACTGTATGACTAAGAAAAATAGTGATATTTCAATGTGGAGAATAGGTGTTGCTCATGGCACATTCTTGAGGATATCGCTAAAACATTACAATAAGTATTGTTTAAATATTGAACTTTTAAAAACAGCATCAGATGACAGCTTAGTTGGAGACACAGGTTTAACTCAATATGATCTAATCGAAGAGGAGCTTTACGAAAACTTTACCTGCATAATAACATTTTTAGCGCTATTTATGGAATCATATATTTATGACTATGGAGCAAGACAATTAGGTGATAGATACGTATTGTCACATTTAGACCAATTGGATCTACTTTCTAAATGGGTAATAATTCCAAAGATTATTACTGGAAAAGAAATAAATAAATCGCAGCACTGCTTTGAGTATTTTAAAAGGCTTATTCAGCTACGTAATAAAATTGTACATTGGAAATCCTCAGAGGGTTCTCACTCCAAAAGCAGAGAATTTGCTACTGAAAAATTTTATTTAAAGTTGAATCCGGAAAAATTGTTCAAATCTATTTATAAAATATTCGAACAACTTGAGGAATATGACAAAAAAGATTATCACTTATTTCATGTAACTGACATAAAGGAAGCCGGTATCCGTGGCTAACACTATCTATGAATTGCAGATGACCCATGATGATATAAATTCCTAACTTGTGTCTTACCTACCTCCCGCAAATCCCAGCTAGCGCGCATTTGAAACGCGTGCTTTGCGATTTAAACACATTGCCACGCTCGTACCTCGCTCGCAAATACCAGCCAAAATTACCTCCCACAAATATCACTATACGGACAGTACTCGCAGTTTTTTAAATCATCGGTCTGGTCGAATGTCGATTCGGGGTTGTAGATTTCGGTGAGTATCTCGGTCAGGAAGTCTTCGTACTCCTGCGCCATCGAGCGGAAGTCGTGCAGCTCATTTTTGGTTTTCTTTTGGTGTACGCGCCAACTAAAGTCTTCTTTAAACAAGTCCTTGCTATTAAAAATACCAGGCTCTATCCGGTGTGCATCGCCATTTTTCTTCCAGTACAGGTAGCTATAGTAAAAGACCTGAAGTATCGTTTTATTTTTGGTAATAGTCTTACGATCCTTCAGCTTTTCTATCGACTCGTACTCCTTCTCATCGCGCCCGGTTTTGTAGTCAATCACGCGTACACAATCACCTTTTTGGTCAATGCGGTCGATAATCCCTTTGATGCGCACACCAATCGTTTGGCCGCCTGCCGTAATCGGTAAGTCCACATGGTAGCCCTCACGGGTGCTTGCCTCGAGGCCGAGTACGGTAAACGGGGCATATTGCTGGTCGTGCTTTACAATCTGCTGGGCAAATTTTTCTAAAATCTCAAAAGCAATGATAGAGCGGCCCTCAGGCTCGAAACTCTCCTCTTTCTGCACATTGTAGTGGTCGGCAAATGCCTTTCTCAACGCCCCACGCACACCCATCTGCAGGTACATCACATCGTTAGGCTCAATGGTGCTGCGCTTTTGCTTTTTGGTAAACTCCTTATACAAAATCTCCATGGCGTTGTGCAGGATGTTTCCAAACACAGCAGCATCCATCTCTTCCTGCACATCATCGGCCTCGTAGAGTTTGGCCACATACTTAAAGTAAAATTTCAGTCGACATGTGAGGTAAGTGATCAATGCCGAGGGTGTGAGCTTCGATTGGTCACGCTCGTCATAGCCAGCCGTAAACCGCTGCATGCGCTGTAACACTTCAGGCGTTTTCCTGATGTTGATCTCCTCAATGCTTTGTGTCTTTACCGGGTTGGCCAGAATCTTCTTGGTAATGGTATGTCCCGATTCGGCTTCAAGTTGGCGCACAAAGCGACTGATCTCACCATTTACATTAAACTCAGAAACCGTGTTGTAGTAGAAATGCACTTCCTTGGCCCGTTGCAACAACCTGTAAAAAAGGTACGCATACATGGCATCGTTATTCTCATACACCGGCAGGCCAAAAGCCTTGCGAATGTTGTAAGGCACAAATGAGCCTCGCCTCGGTTGGGCCGGCCAACTACCTTCGTTCATGTTGAGAATGTAAACCCGATCAAAGTCGAGGTTACGCGTCTCGAGGATACCCATGATCTGCAAGCCATCGAGTGGCTCTCCGGTAAAAGGCACCTTAAAACTTCGCGCCAGTCGCTTGAATAAAGCCGTAAAAAACTCATAGCCCAGTCCTTCCGCTTTCTCACCGATCATCTGTTCTACTTTGAGCAATTGCTCATAAAATCGGCTGATAAATTCGGTTTCAAGCTCACGGTCTTTGTCATGCCAATGGTCATGCAGGCCTTTGAGCAGGTCAATGAGGTAGCGTATTGGGTTTTCGTTTTTGGTAAACAAAAATTGTAACAACGGATGGCTAAAGCCAAACTCTTTACCCGGAATTTGTATACGGTTTTTCTTTTTGATCTCTGCCAACCAGTGTGTGGCTTTGGCCTCTTCGAGTGGTAACAGCAATGGGTGCAATAGCAGCTCCTGTACAGGTCTATGGTAGAAAGTCGTGCCTTTGATCACACTTTTCTTACTCAGTCGCTGCAGGTCAAGCGCACTTTCGAGCAGACTATAAATCGAAGTATCCTTCAGTGGGTACCCCATGGTGATGTTGACTTTCTCCACTTCGTCAGGAATGCTGTGCAGCACAGGAAAAAGCATATGCTCCTGTGGCAGTACGACTACTGTACGGTTAGGCTCAAAGTCGGGCTGCTGCGCAATCTCGGTGATGGCCTCACCCATGGTTTTGGCCTGCCCCACTTCCAGCGATACGCCCGTAGCGGTAAAGGTTTTGTCTTGCTGAATCCTGCTGGCAGGCTCCTCTGGAAATGAGCGACCCAGCAGCGTGTCCTGGGCATATTCTCTTAGGAATGTACCTGCCTCCTGTTGGCGATTATTGTAATAATAAGCATCCAGGTCCCAGATGATCTGGGCATTGCTTTCTCGCACAAAGTATTTAAAAATCGTCTCCTCACTTTTGGTCAGGGCATTGAAACCGGCAAGGTACAATTGGTGCTCGGGCTTGATTTTCTCGGCTTCCAGTCGCTCGGCTATGTCACGATAGATCATACCGCCAAAAGCACGTCCCTGCTCGGCCAGTCGCTTTTTGAAACCCTCATACAAGGGCAGCAAAATGCGCCAGGTTTCTAAAAAGGCCTTTTGCGTAGCGGTGGTATCTGGCAGAAAACTCGCCCAGAAAGATTGTATCGTGGCTTTATCTTCCTCATCGAGGTAGAAAAAGGCTTCATCGAGCTCTTTCTGTGTTTTTATACCTGTAAACAGCTTTTTGGTGTCCACCATATACTGGTCGATCTCCTCAAAGTCACGCAAGATCATTTCACCCCAGAAGAAGAACTTATCAAAGGTTTCACTTTGCTTTTTTACCACTTTGTAGACCTCAAACAGCTCAAAAATCGCCTCCAGTGTTTCTATTTTCTCATAAGGACTGTAGCGCATGAGGTAGTCTTCGAGACTGTACACCTCAGGCATAAACACAGGTTTGTCGATGAGTTTGGCGAGCTCCTTACGGAAAAACAATCCGGCCCTGCGGTTGGGGAAAACCACCACCGTATTTTCCATGCTGGCGTTGTCGGCCAACACGCGCTGCGCTACTTCTGCTATAAAAGTCGATGTATCCTGCCCTGCTGTCATGCCTCTACTTTTACAATTTCCTTGTTTTCTAAATACAACAACAATCCCTCAATCGGCAAGTCCTTAATTTCTTTCATAATGGCCATATAGCCACGCATCTGTTTTTGGTCGCTACTTCTCGGGCTACCCGTTTTGTAGTCGATCAGCACGATTTTGTCTGGTTGACTATTGATGCGGTCAATACGCTTAAAATCACCGCTAGGTAGCAGTATCGGCACCTCTGTTTGCACTTCCCAATCGGGGTTAAAGTACTCGACCAATGTCGCTACCGTCTTTTTTACTTCCGTAAATAACTCGTGTTTGGCAAACTGTTGTGCATCGTCTGCATAGCGTACATGGCTCAATAGCTCGTGCAGCGTAATACCGAGTAATGCCTTTTCATTGAAATATTTCTCACTTTGCTCCACAGCATCTTTCATTTGCAAATGCACTTTCGTGCGCCAGTTGTGAGAAAAGTAGTTTTTCAAAGCTATCTCCTGACCTCCACTGGTTTCTTTTTTCGGAGGCGGCAGCGTGCCAATCCGCAAACGCTGATTTTCCTCATCCCAAGGGCCATTTTCAGCATTCCATTCCTTATTAAAATTGACAAGCTCCAACATCAAATCGCTGATGCTATTCAATTTATCCAGCTTGCCTACAGGGCTCGCCATAAACAGCGCCTTTTCCGGTCGGGTGAGTGCCACATACAGCAGGTTAAGGCTATCAAGCAGGTTGCGCAGCTTTTCTTTGTAATACTCATCGGCCCAATGTGTATTTTCTAAAGCAGACCCATATCGTAGCGGTATAATCGGCATTTCATCAAACGGAGCTTGCGACACACCCTCGCACCACAATATTTTATCGGCCAGGTTGTTTTGCTTATCCAACGACCAATTCATAAATGGAATAATCACCACAGGAAACTCCAGACCCTTCGACTTGTGCATGGTAATGATTTTCACCGCATTGTTATCATCAGAAATGATGATTGAGCGGTTCTTTCTTACCTCTTCCCACCAAAGTAAAAAAGAGGCAATATCGCCACGCTCGTTTTTGGAGTAATCGAGCACGGCATCCTGAAAGCCCTGCAAATAGGTATACTCTTCCCTGATGCGAGAAAGGCCGAAAATGCGACATAACTCCTCTACCAATTCGTACAGCGGAAGCGATTTTAATTGATTTCTTTTTCTGATAAACTCAGGTGGCACGTTCTTTTGCCATTGGCTCAAATCGAGATAAAGGTTACTCTCGTTTACTTCATCTTCCGTCAGGTATTTGGCATACGTGGCGTACCAATTGGCCAGTTCTATCTGGTTTTTCTCATCGTGCAACCATTTGATCACCGAAATGATAAACTGCACCACATGGCTGGAGGTGAGAAATAAAGCCTCTTTGCTCACCACATCATAGTGCATGCCAGGCTTCGCCAAGTCAGAGTTGCTGCGTTCAATAAAGGCTTTGGCAATATCGCGGCCTTCACGACTAGTCCGCACGAGTATGGCCATATCACGCAGCTCGTAGCCTTGCTCCTGCATTTCTTCCACCTTCTGGATGGTGTATTCAATGGCAAGGTCGGCAAATTTCTCTTCGGTATCTTTTTCTTCTTTGAGAAAAGACAACTCTACAAAACCCTCGTTTGCAGGTTTCCCTTCAGGCAGTTGCTGTACCGCATCCTGAAAGGTAGCAAATACCTCACCCATGGCCTGCTTCAATTCCTCTGAAGGATCTTTAAAGTAATTGCCCTCCATCAAGGGCTGCAATTGTTGAAAGAGGCTGTTGTTGAAGGCCACGATATTGGCACAACTCCGCCAATTGGTGTCCAGGTTCGCCTCCTCAGCCATGGCCTCACCGATATCATATTTCACCTGATGCTGCAGCAGTCGCCAGTCGCCTCCTCTGAAGCGATAAATCGACTGCTTCGCATCGCCAACGACCATACTAAACTGCCCCTGATCTGTGGCGTTTTTCACTAGCGGCTTAAAGTTGTTCCACTGAAAAGTAGAGGTATCCTGAAACTCATCGATCAGGTAGTGATCGAAGCGGCTGCCCACTTTTTCATAGATGTAGGGCGTGTCACTATCGGCTATGATTTTACTGAGAAAATCCGGCAAGTCGGAAATGAGCATAACATCATTTTCATCGCGGTAGGTTTGCAAATAGCGCGTGATGTAGGTGAGAATGCCGAAAGTATAGAAATACCTTTTGACCTCAACTGCCGAGTAGTAATCAATGTGCTTGCTGTCGTAATAATCGATGAGCTCGTTGTATAATGGTAGGATACGGTCGGTGAGCACCTGTTCTAACAACTCCTTTTGTTCGTCTTTCTTATTAACCCAAGCATCCAGGTTGTCGGCTGCAGCCCTTCTTGTATCTGTTATTTCAAACTCTTGTTTTGCAAATTTATTAAATAGTCCTGCAGGTCCTCCAGACTTTCTTTTAAATGAATCTACTGACAACCCATGCTGCTCAAGAACGGCAAAAGCGGTTTTACAAATGGTTTTTACTCTGTTCTCAAAGGCATACTGCGTGCTATCAAGTTCCTTCTTTAGTTTGATGAGGCGTTCCGGGTTTTCTGCTAAGTCTGTGAGCTTACCAGCAATGGCTTTAAACTCATCTTTGAGCACTTCGCCCGCCAGCGTAGCAATATCCCTTCTAAAATCCCAGTTTGCACCTTCTTCCACACGCTCCTCAGCAAATTGGGTCAACCAGGTGCGTAATTGTTTGTGTTCCTCTTCGCCAATTTCAGAAAGCATGCGATCGATCACTTCCTGCATGGCCACTTCCGTTTCGAGGTCTATGGCAAAATTTCCCTGCAGGCCCATCTCACGGGCAAATGACCTGATCACCTGGTAGAAAAAACTATCAATTGTTACCACTGCAAAACGACTATAGTCGTGTAAAATGTCTGACAGCGTATAGGATGCCTTCTTTTTTAATGTAGCTTCATCTAGACCCAAGTCTTCACACAGTTCTGCAGCCAGGGCTGGCTCTTTTCCTTCCTTGAGTAAAGTGAGGAATTTGATGATGCGCTGCTTCATCTCCTCAGTCGCCTTATTGGTGAATGTCACCCCCAACACACGCTTAAATCTACCCTTGTGCGCAAGCACTAACTTCAGGTAAGATTTGGCCAGCGTGTAGGTTTTACCAGAGCCGGCAGACGATTTATATATGATGAAATTTTGGTTAGACATGCGGTCTGTAAAAATACCTTTTGCGCAGGTTTAGAAAAATATTCGGGTTACTTTTTACTATATTGTGGTATATTTACAAACACCAGTTAATCATAAAATTATCATGAAAAATTTATATCTATTATTATTTGTAAGTCTATTCTTCGTTGGCTGTGGCTCTGACGACTTGGAAGATTTAACCACAATTAGTAACAATCTGACTTTATCTGAAACAATGGATGTTGAAGTACCAGATGGGGTAACAACATTTAGTGCAGAAGAATCATTTGATGCAAGTCAGGAAGACGAGTTCACACGTTTTGGAAGCAAGATTGATGAAGTAATTATAGAAAGCATCGACTACACAATTTTATCAGTTAGCAACAACCCTAATGATGCCTCGATTGTAAATGCCCAGTTAAAATACAATGGATCAGTGATTGGTGACATCACCAATTTGAACCTTGCGGCAAATGTTGGTAGCACTAAAGAACTTGGTGTTGATCAAAGTGTAGTGAACGCGATGGCAGCTACTTTTAAATCTGATGGTAAAGTGACTGTTGAAGCAGTGGCAGAAATGTCTGATAGTCCGGTTGATTTTGAGTTAAAACTTGATTTTAACTTAATCATCAGAGGATCTGTGGTAAACTAAAATATTTACCAGACTGGTAATCAAAAGCCGTTTCGATTGAAACGGCTTTTTTTGTGTTTAAGGAGCCTTCGAGGGCCTCAGCCTGACAAGGGGATTTTGCAATATCAGATCTTTTTGGTCATTCCGTATCCGCTGGTAAGCGGAGGAGGAATCTTTACCGTTTGCACAGGTCACTCAATTACTTGACTTGCAGGATGGTTAAGATCCCTACGGGATGACTTGGTTTAAGGAGATTTCGAGGGCCTCAGCCTGACAATTATTCCTCGCTCGTCATTCCTGACGGCACGGAGTGGAGATCAGGAATCTCATTGTTTCAAGGGATTCCGGCTCAAGGCCGGAAGGACATCTATTGGTTTCAGAGTTTCAGACAAAGTCTGAAGAATCGCTAAGTACATTGAGTCGTCTGACCACTCGAAGTGTTCTGACGATTGCTAATCCATCATATTACTTATCAATCACATAGGTCAATACAGGGCGTTTGGCGTGGTTCACCACATCCTCTGCGATACTGCCTGTCAACAGATGTGCAAGACCCGTTCTGCCGTGTGTGGCCATCGCGATCATATCCGCTTTGATGTATTCGGCAAAATAAATGATGCCCTCTTCTTCAGAAGCTTCATTAAATACATGTACATCATAATTGCTCAAACCACACTTCTCTGCTACTTTTTTAAGTGCTGGCAGTGAAGTTCTATCCGACTCAAAATTATTAGGCGTATTCACACGGACCAAATGAATTTTTGCTCCATAAGCATCTTGAATCTGCTTCAGTATTCTAATGCAATATTCATCCTTCAGTTCAAGACCAGTGGCATACACAATGTCTTTAAAATCAAACTTTTCTGCTTTCTTATGGATAGTCAATACCGGGCATTTGGCATGTCTCACCACTTTCTCAGCATTAGAGCCGATTAAAAACTCCTCTAAACCGGTACTACCTTTGGTACCCATCACGATAAAGTCTACTTCGCTTTCGCTGATGTAGTCTTTGATATTATGGTAGGGATTACCAATTCTTATCTGGGTTTTGATTTCGATGTCACCATACTTATCGTTAAGGGCCGAAATATCTCTTTTCGCCTTCTCAACCATTCTCACCATAAAGAGCTTGTTTTCCATATTCGAAAGCTCCATATCTGCGGTGTAGTGAACGGAAGTGACAGTAGTATCTTCAATTACATGTAATAAAGTAAGTTCTGAGTTGGCTTTCTTAGCAATATGATAAGCTACTTCTAAAGCATTTTCTGCCTGCTCAGAAAAATCGGTGGGTACGAGGATGTTTTTCATTTTATCGGTTTAAATAAGACTTAATGGGTTTTACTAAAGATAGTGATTCTTTAATAAAATTTAAAGAAGGCAATTTTGATAAAATTATTTACTGATCAAATGATACAGATCATGAAGACAGCTGGTGAAAGTCAGCTTACGCTAAACAAGCAGGTTGCCAATACCAAAAAGCAGTACAAACAATAAGGTACTGATGGCCATCTGCTTAAGGTAGGGATCGAGCTGATCACTGGCTGTTTTTGTGGAAACAGCGATACCATTTTTGATGATCAAGGGTGATACCAAGAGAAAAAGTAGCTGCCATGGACTACTAAAATTTAGTGCCACGTATACCAAGGCAGAAAGCAAGCCTCCGATAAGCAAAAACCAATGGTAAACCACAGCTTTACTTCTGCCAATGCGTACAGGTATAGAATATTTGCCAGCTTTTTGGTCAGACTGAATATCACGTATGTTGTTAACATTCAGGACAGCGACCGAAAATAACCCACAACTTGCAGCAGGCAGTATTAAATCCCACGCCAAATCCTGCGTATAGAGATAGTATGAGCCTAAAACACCAATAAGGCCAAAAAATATGAACACCGAAAGGTCCCCCAAGCCAATGTAACCGTAAGGTTTACGACCTGCTGTATAAGCTAGTGCAGCAAGTATGGACAACACCCCTAAACCGAAGAAAAACAAAAAGGCTTCCCAATCGAGGCCGAATGCCAGGTAAAGCAGGTAAATACCACTCCCAAGTGCCAGGAGAATGAAAATACCCATGGCCTTGCGCATTTCACCTAAAGAAATCATCCCGGATTGCACCATTCTGGCTGGTCCTGTTCGTTCATCACTGTCAGCGCCATTTACTGTGTCACCATAATCATTGGCCAGGTTCGATAGTATTTGCAGTAATACCGTAGTAAGCGCGCAAAAGCCAAATATTGCACCATTAAATGCATTCTGGATGGCTGCTATAAATGCACCCATACCGATACTTGACAGTGCCAATGGCAATGTTCTCAGTCGAAAAGCAGTGATCCAGGCTTTGGCTTTCATTACATTCTTTCTGGTACATGGGCTCCTAAAAGACCCATCCCTTTGTTGATTACTTCTGCTACTTTAGCTGACAAGGCCACTCTAAACTTAAGTGCCGTCTCATCTTCCTCATTAAAAATAGATACTTCCTGATAGAATCGGTTATACTCTTTAGCCAGGTCATACACATATTGGGCAATGATGTCTGGTGAGTAATTTTCTCCGGCTTCCTTCACTTTCTCAGGGTAATCCTTCAAAGTAAAGATTAAGCTTAACTCCACAGGTTGTAAAGCATCTAATGCTGTCAAATCTTTATCTTCAGGAGTAAGTTTCAGTTGCTCAGCTTTTCTCAAAATAGCGGCTATTCTGGCGTGTGTATACTGAATAAACGGACCTGTATTGCCCTGAAACTGTATTGACTCATTCGGGTCAAACAACATGCGCTTGCGAGGGTCTACTTTAAGTAAGAAATACTTCAAAGCTCCTAAGCCCAATATCTCGTACAATTCGGCCGCCTGTTCTTCTGTGAAGCCATCGATTTTGCCCAGTTCTTCTGTATGTTCTCTGGCTGTATTGATCATTTCGGCCATCAAATCATCAGCATCTACAACTGTTCCCTCTCTTGACTTCATTTTACCTGAAGGCAGGTCTACCATGCCGTATGACAAATGGTAACACTCCTTAGCCCACTCGTAACCGATTTTATCGAGAATCATGAAGAGCACCTTAAAATGATACTCCTGTTCATTACCTACCGTATAAATCTGCTGTGAAATTTTCGGGTAATCTCTGTATCTCAAAATGGCCGTTCCAATATCCTGTGTCATATACACGGAAGTACCATCGGCTCTCAGCAATAGCTTTTCATCCAATCCTTCTTCAGTAAGATCCACCCATACAGAGCCATCCTCTTTCTTGAAGAAAATACCTTTTTCTACCCCCTTCATCGCTTCGTCTTTTCCTAAAAGGAATGTCTGCGACTCATAGTACAGCTTGTCAAAGTCAACACCCATTTGTTTGTAGGTAGCATCAAAGCCTTCATATACCCAGCCATTCATTTTTTCCCATAAGGCATAGGTATCAGGGTCTTTCTGCTCCCATTTTAGCAATAGCTCCTGAGCTTCCTTCATGATAGGAGCTTCCTTTTCGGCCTTGGCCTTATCCATACCTCCATCTACGAGCTCGGCCATCTGTTTTTTATACTCCTGGTCAAACTTCACATAATAATCCCCTACCAGCTTATCGCCTTTCTTTCCTGTAGATTCAGGTGTTGCACCTTCCCCATATTTCAACCATGCCACCATCGACTTACAGATGTGAATACCTCTGTCATTGATGATTTGTACTTTGTGTACATCGTACCCGTTGGCCTTGAGAATTTCTGACACCGACCAGCCTAAGAAGTTATTTCTCAAATGCCCTAAATGCAAAGGCTTGTTGGTGTTGGGTGACGAATACTCCACCATCACTTCCTTGCCATTGGCAGGTTGTACCCCATAGTTATCAGCAGCCCAGATTTTCGAGAACAAATCAACCCAGGTTTTGTCTGTCAGCACTATATTGAGAAAGCCTTTGACCACGTTAAAGCCTTTGACCATTTCAACATGTTCAACAAGGTATTCCCCGATTACTGTTGCGGTTTCTTCCGGCTTCTTTTTAGATATACGTGCATATGGAAAGCAGACGAAAGTGTGAGATCCTTCAAACTCTTTACGCGTAGGCTGCAAGGCTACCTCTTCGATGGCTAACTCATGATCAAATAGCGCTTTGAACGCATCAACTATTGCTTGCTGGAGCAATTTTTCCATATCTTTTGCTTTTTCTTTATGTCATTGCGGGCTTGATCCACAATCCTTTTGAAAGATTCCGGCTTTCTGATAGTTATCGGAACCGGAATGACACTGGTAATTATTTATTTCTTTAATTTAAGTTCGTACAGATCCGTTCTCCGGTCTTTTAAATTCTTCACACTACCGTTGCTATGTAGCTGCTTCAGGTCATTTAAGTCCACATCTGCAATGATAGTATTTTCTGTGTTAGGTGTGCCCTCCGCAACAATGGCATTTTGAGGAAAGGCAAAATCAGAAGGTGAGAAAATGGCCGATTGCCCATATTGGATGTCCATATTCTTCACTTTTGGTAAATTACCCACACTACCTGAGATCACTACATAACACTCGTTCTCAATGGCTCTTGCCTGCGAACAAACCCGCACCCGGTTATAACCATTGTGCATATCTGTGGCAAATGGTACAAACAGAATTTCCATTCCCTGGTCGGCCAGGATTCTGCTCAACTCAGGAAACTCAGAATCATAGCATATAAGAATGCCTATTTTGGCTGTATCCGTTTCAAATACCTGCACCTTGTCACCTCCGGTCATGCCCCAGTCTCCGCGCTCCGCAGGCGTTACATGTATTTTGTATTGCGCCTCAATGGAGCCATTACGTCTGCACAAATATGAAACATTGTATAGTTTCTCTTCTTCATACACCGGCATACTACCGGCAATAATGTTGATGTTGTAAGTAATCGCGAAGTCAATCAGTTTTTCTTTGATCTGATCGGTGTATTGCGCTAGCTTTCTAATGGCCTTAGCCGCATCGTCCTCGTTGAACTCTGCCATCAAAGGCGCATTGAACAGCTCGGGAAAGACCAAAAAATCTGCCTGATAGCCACTCACTGCATCTACGAAAAACTCTACATTCTCAAAAAACGACTCTATGTTTTTTACCGAGCGTAGCTGCCACTGCACCACTCCTATGCGTGCGTAAGATTTCTTCTGGCCTACAAGCTCTTCTTTTTCTTCATAGTAGATGTTATTCCACTCTACGAGTACCGCGTAATTCTTCGAGGCTTTATCACCAGTCAGGTAGTTTCTCAATACCTTTCTTACGTGAAAGTCGTTACTGGTTTGAAAGTACAATACAGGATCGTAAATCTCTTTAGATCGGACTTTAGCTATGTACTCTTTAGGAGTCAGGTCATCACTATGCTTGTGATAGTTTGGCATACGACCGCCAGCCACAATCGAACGTAAATTCATGCGCTCACAAAGTTCTTTTCGGGCATCATACAGCCTTCTTCCCAACCTGATACCACGATAATCTTTATCTACACAGACTTCAATAGCATACATGACATCACCATTGTTATCATGCGTACTAAAGGTCTCGTTACCTGTTATTTTCTGATAGGTATGACTGTCACCATATTTGTCATAATCAACAATCAATGACAAGGCAAAAGCCACCACTTTTCCGTGGTCTTCCACACACAATTGACCTTCCGGGAAAACAGTAAGCAGTTTTTTGATTTGCTTCTTGGTCCACGGCTCATCATTCATCATGGTATAGGCACCTTCCATGATCTCATAAATGCGATCATAATCGTCCAACGTGAGTGGTCGAGTCTCTAATAAATAGTTGGTAGTATCGTTGTGAACTTCAGCCATTTACCAGCCTAAAACGTAAGCAAAAATGAGTGGTGCAACGATAGTTGCGTCAGACTCAACAATAAATTTTGGTGTGTTGATGTCTAATTTACCCCACGTGATTTTTTCATTCGGCACAGCTCCACTGTATGAACCATAACTTGTAGTAGAGTCAGAAATCTGGCAGAAATAACTCCAGAATGGCGTATCTGTTCTCTCCATATCCTGATACAACATAGGAACTACGCAAATTGGAAAGTCCCCTGCAATACCTCCACCTATTTGAAAGAATCCAATGCCTTTGTCTTCTGCATTGTCGGTGTACCAATCAGCCAGGAAAGTCATGTACTCGATACCTGACTTCATTGTAGATGGCTTCAACTCACCTTTTAGGCAATATGAAGCAAAAATGTTACCCATGGTTGAGTCTTCCCAACCTGGTACTACGATTGGTAAATTCTTTTTAGCTGCAGCGACCATCCAACTATTTTTCGGATCGATTTCGTAATACTGCTCTAAAACACCAGAGTTTATGAGCTTGTACATGAATTCATGCGGGAAATAGCGCTCGCCTTTAGCTTCTGCATCTTTCCAAATATCAAAAATATGCTGCTGTAACCTTCTAAAAGCTTCTTCTTCAGGAATACAGGTATCAGTCACTCGGTTAAGGCCCTTTTCTAATAATTCCCATTCCTCCTGTGGCGTGAGGTCGCGGTAATTAGGCACTCTTTTGTAGTGTGAGTGCGCCACCAAATTCATCAGATCTTCTTCCAGGTTGGCCCCTGTACAAGAAATGATATGCACCTTATCCTGACGGATCATCTCGGCAAAAGATTTACCCAGCTCTCCCGTACTCATGGCTCCTGCCAGAGAGACTAGCATTTTTTTATCTTCGTTGAGATGCTTTTTATAACCTTTGGCAGCATCTACCAGCGCAGCTGAGTTGAAGTGCAAGAAATGTTTCTCAATGAATTCTGATATAGGTGATTGTGCCATTATATTGGTTTTTTTTGGTCTTATTTAAATTTAAGAAAAGACTGCTTGTTTTGGTAAGAATACCTCTGCCATCATACATCGTGCGCTTCCGCCTCCAAGTGCCTCAATTGTTTCTAATGAACTGTGGATGATGGCACAATGTTTTTCGATAGCAGTTATTTGCTCCTCACTCAATGATTTGAAGGCTGTTGTTGACATTACTAAATAGGGTTTACCTTCCTTATTATGCACCTGCAACATGTTGCCAGCAAACTGATTACATTGAGCTTCAGAAATCTCGATAATTTCCTTATCGGTTGATTTTAAGCGCTCCGTTAGCTTTTGCTTTTCTGTTTTATCATCAATGGACTCAAGACAAATAACAGCAAAACTATCAGCCACACACATCATTACGTTGGTATGATAAATCGGTAACCTCTTGTCACCTACTGTTTGGTAGGCCTTGAAACTCACAGCCGTATAGCCCACTTTCTTACAAAATGAGTTTAGTGCCGGCATGTGAGTGCGATCAGAAATGGCTGCGTAAGCCAATTTATTGACCCTATCCAGCACCATACTTCCCGTTCCCTCCAGATAAACGCCTTGCGTCTCATACATACTTAGGTCGTGAATCTGCTTTACTTTAAACCCAAAGTCATTTTTCAGGGTAGCAAGAATGTCACCTCTTCGCTCTCCCCTTCTGATTTCAGAATACATCGGATACCACACGACATGACCTTTTTCATGAAAAGAAATCCAGTTGTTTGGAAATACGGCATCAGGTGTATTTGGCTCAGGCGTATCCTCAACGGTAATAACTTGTACACCATTTTCCTTTAGCCTGGCTACGAAAGTATCAAACTCTTTCTTTGCTCTTATTTTCGCCTCATTATCACTTACTCCATCCAATTTTTTCTGGTAGAAGTTGTTAGCCGCGGTTTGCTCATTGAAACCAAACCCCTGCGGCCTTATCATCAATATGGTATCTGTAGTTTGCTTCACGCTAGTTAGACTCCAAAGATTTAGTAGTGGCTTCTAAAATCCCGAAAGCATTTTCTGCCATTTTATTTTCTGTATCCAATGTAGGGTTAACTTCAACAATCTCCCAGCATATCACTTTTGGGTCTTTTACCAGGGCTACATTTAAGGCTTTTGCCTCCTCTACTGTAAGACCATGAGGCACGGGAGTACCTGTGCCAACAGAAATCTGAGAATCCATACTGTCGACATCAAAAGAAACATAAATGATGTCGCAATCATCGAGCAGGCTTAGTGTCTGTGATGCAGTTTTATCTACACCTTGATCGCGCACCTCATCTGTAGTAATATTGGTGATCCCATATTTCTTCAATAAAAACAACTCAGGCTCTTCCAGGTCGCGGGCTGAAATAAATACAATGTCAGACAAGTTGATCTTTGGTCCTTCGATTCCAATGTTTTTTATTTTTTCCCACAGCTCAACCGTTTCCTTCATTGGATCGTTGATTTTGCACTCCATGTTATCTATTCCACCAACCATGGCCAATGGCATCCCATGCATATTGCCAGATGGCGTGGTATATGGCGTGTGCAAGTCGGCATGCGCATCGATCCATATGACACCAAGTCTTTTATCAGGATTTGCTTTTTTTATACCGCAGATTGTACCTGCAGCGGTAGAGTGATCGCCTGCTAATACCAAAGGAAAATCTCCTTTTGACATGGTATCGGCAACTTTTTCACATATGCGCGTTTCCATGGTGTACACACCATCGATAAATTTAGCATTGGGATGGTCAAAACCATCAAACAAAATCCCATTTACATTTTCTACTTCTTCTGTATCATATCGGGCAAAATAATCAGACTCCAGGTCAAGGCTTGCCACTTTTAAGGCATCAATCCCGAGACTTGCTCCGCGTGTACCGGCAGCAATTTCTGACTTCACTTCTATGATTTTTATATCTTTTAAAGGTAATCTTCTGTTCATAGCTTTAACTTTAATATTCACGCTAAAAAAACGCTTTGCAAAGATTGCAAATTTATGTCAATATTGCATTGTCGCTTGAAAACTGGCCTAGAGAATTTGATATGAAAAAATACATAGATCTAATCGAACAAACCTTTGAATTTCCTCAACCGGAGTTTAAGGTAAATGACAACGAGCTTTTCTTTCATGATGTGCCTTTGATGGATATCATCGAAAAGTATGGTACACCATTGAAATTGAGCTATTTGCCCAAGATAGGTCAGAATATCAATTATGCCAAGCAGCTTTTTACTGATGCTATGAAGAAGCATAACTACTCAGGGTCTTATACCTATTGTTATTGCACCAAATCATCGCACTTTTCTTTCGTACTCGAAGAGGCCTTAAAACACGATATTCATTTGGAAACCTCGTCTTCCTATGACATTCCGATTACCAGGAAGCTTTATGAGAAAGGTTTGGTTTCTAAAGACACCAATATTGTATGCAACGGCTTCAAGCGACCATTATACAGACAATACATCACAGAGCTGCTTAATGATGGTTTTAAAAACTGTATGCCGGTATTAGATAACCTGCATGAGCTTAAGCACTATGAGGAAAATGTAAATGGCGATTATAATGTGGGTATTAGAATTGCCGCTGACGAGGAGCCTAATTTTGAGTTTTATACTTCCCGTTTGGGCATTCGCTACAGCGATATAAATACTTTATATAGGGACCAGATCAAACCAAGTAAGAAAGCCAAGCTCAAGCTTCTACACTTCTTTATCAATACCGGAATTAGGGATACGGCCTATTATTGGAGTGAGTTAAGCCGCTTTATTTTTAAATACTGTGAACTTAAAAAGGAGTGTCCCGATCTGGATACAATTGATATCGGTGGAGGCTTCCCCATCAAATCATCATTACACTTTGAGTTTGACTACAAATACATCATCGAGCAGATAATCGAAAACATCAAGTGGATTTGTGGCAAAAACAATGTACCCGTTCCAAATATTTTTACAGAGTTTGGCAGTTTCACAGTAGGTGAAAGTGGTGCAGTATTGTATTCAATTATGGATCAAAAGCTTCAAAATGATAAAGAGTTGTGGTATATGATCGATGGCTCTTTCATCACTCATTTACCTGACGCGTGGGGTTTAAACCAGAAGTATATTATGCTTCCCATCAACAAATGGGACGATATGTACCATAAAGTAAATATGGGAGGCCTTACCTGCGACAGCATGGATTACTACAATAGTGAAGCCCATACCAGTGAAGTTTTCTTACCCATGATCAATGAAGGCGACAAGGAAAATCTCTACATTGGCTTCTTCCATACAGGAGCATACCAGGAATCCCTGGGTGGCTATGGCGGTATTCAGCATTGCCTGATACCAGCAGCGCAACATGTATTGATTGACAAAGACAAGAATGGGAATGTGACGAGCAGGCTTTTTGCTGAAGAACAAAAGAGTGAGTCGATGCTGAAGTTGCTGGGATATTAGAAAATTTTGGATTTGAGATTTGAGATTGGAAGTTATGTTGTAATCATCTATTCGACTTCTTACCCAAAAATAACTTCCAAAGCATCAGGAAGAGATTTTACACGATAGTCGGCCAAACGGCTATCGTCATTATCAACCTGAATGGTTTTTATACCTAGTTTCTTCGCAGGAACAAGGTCACGCTCTTTATCCCCTACCATCCAGGAAAGGTTTGTATCAATTTTATATTTTGCTATGGCTTTCTCAAACATTAAAGAATCTGGCTTGCGAGTAAGGCTCTCGCTTACAGTAGGATGCCACGGGGCATAGTAAAAATCATCAATTTGATGATCAAAAGTCTCTTGCATAGCATCATGCACGGTTTGCATATCTTCCACTGTGTAAATGCCTTTGGCAATCCCAGATTGATTGGTAATTACGATGATCAAATAACCGGCACGCTTCAGGGATGAAATGGCTTCTTCCACTCCTGGTAAAATTTCCAGTTTATCTAATGAATACACATAATCAACATAATCTCGATTAAGTACGCCATCACGGTCGAGAAAAACACATTTCATATTATTTACGTTTAGTTATTTTTAATCTGGAATCTTCAAAAATAGTACTTCAAAGAGAAATTCAAATTTTTGACAATCAGCTTTTCAAAACTATTTATTATTTTAGGGATTCTTTATAAACAACCAACAACTTAAACCTGGGTGAACGATAGTTTAGTTATAATCCCCACCTTTAACGAAAAGGAAAACATCAGGCTCATCATTGATGCCGTTTTTGGACTCAATAAGAAGTTTGATGTACTCATCATTGATGATGGGTCACCTGATGGTACAGGTGATATTGTAAAGGAAATACAACAAAACACCCCCGAAGGCCATACTTTGCACCTTATCGAACGACAGGGAAAGCAAGGTTTGGGTACTGCTTACATCAGGGGATTTAAGTTTGCCATTGAGAAGAACTATGAATTCGTTTTCGAAATGGACGCTGATTTTTCTCACAACCCCAAGGACCTGATCAGGCTGTACGATGCTTGTGCAAAAGAAGGCAACGACCTTGCTATTGGTTCTCGCTATATTTCAGGTGTAAATGTTGTGAACTGGCCTATGGGGCGCGTAATCATGTCGTATTTTGCCAGTATTTATGTGCGCTTTATCACGGGCATGCCAATTAATGACACCACTGCTGGTTTTGTTTGTTTTAGAAAATCTGTATTAGAAACTATTCCACTTGATGAGATAAAGTTCATCGGCTACGCTTTTCAAATCGAAATGAAGTTTACAGCCCTGAAATATGGATTTAAACTCAAAGAAGTGCCGATTGTTTTCACTGATCGCACGAGAGGCAAATCAAAAATGTCTGGTTCAATCTTTAAAGAAGCCTTTTTCGGAGTTATTCAGCTTAAAATAGACAGCTGGTTTAAGAAGTATATTCCTGCATAGAGCCAAGCGCTTGGCGTTAATCAATGGCCGGTTAAGGAATGACCATTGCCTTAACCTTTAAAATCTTTCTTCGTGTGTGAGCCGTCACAAAACGGTTTATTTCCAGAATGTCCACACCGGCAGAAAGCAGCTGATTTCTTAGTTTCCGTCTTACCATCGGTATGTTCAAGTGTAATTTCCCCCGAAATCATTAACGGGCCATTTTCTATCACTTGTGCTTTTGCTTTTGAATCAGACATATTTTCTACGGGTTTAGATTTTTCACCATCCTTGGTATAATAGGTAAGTGCGCCAGAGGGGCACTGCTTTACCTGGTGTATAATTTTATCAGTTGAAGCATTATCAACTTTTATCCAAGGCTTTTCTTTAGGCTGAAACACTCCCGGTAATCCATTGGCACATATAGCCGAGTGTATACATTTGTCAGGTTGCCAAACTACTGTCACCTCGCCATTACTGTATTCCTTTTTCATACTTTTCTATTTTACGGAAAATAATAAATTATTGGCGTTCCAACAACGTTTATGCCTCATTAAGCCCGAGATTGAGTTGCTCTTCCAGGTAGGCTTGTTCTTCTGCTGTAAGTTTATCTTTACGTTTTTTTATTAACGCATTGACTTTAGCCATGTCTTCAAAATGACTGGCTTTGTAGCCATAATGTTGCGCCCTGATCAATTGGTCGTAAGGGCCTTCGGGAGACATAAGTTTTACCAAAACAGGTGCACACTCCACAGCGATAAATAAAATTACTATAAACAGACTAGCCCAAAATATGGCTGTACTAGACTGCTCCAGTCTTGAAAGTGCCTCGAGCCGTGAAGCAATCCCTCCGAGTTTCGTTTTCTGAATAGCCAACAGCGCTTCGGACAATTGCCCTCGTAAGCTATCCTGCTGACTAAGTTTAGAAGTTATAAGTGCGTCATTTCGTTGACGGAGCTGTTCCAATTCTGTTTGCGCTTTATCTGCATCTGCTTTTTTAATGCGGTAAATAGGACCCGCATTGCGCTTACCGGTCCCTCCGGTGCCATCGGCTTCCTGCTGTGCAATGCGCTGCAATTCATTTCGTTCCGTTGCCTTACCAAATACTTCCTGCTTCAGCCGCTCAATTTCTTCTTCCAACTGCACCTGGTCTTGCTGATAGAACTTTTTTACCTCCTGCGTCTTTCTGTTGAGGTCTTCTTCTTGCATAAGCGCCAGTTCTGCATTGATCTCTTTTTCAAAAATCTTGAGCTCCAGTGGCTTGGCAATCACTATTGAAATAAGAATGGCCAGCAAAAGCCTGGGTGTCGCCATCAGTAGTTCTTTCCTATAGTTTTTGCGCTTGCGCATACTCGACACGATGTACCTGTCCAGGTTAAAAATCATTAGACCCCAACAAATACCAAATACCGAAGCGGCAATCAGGCTATCAAATACGGTGTATAATGCATATGCTCCTGCCAATGCCGCAAATAGTCCTGTGAAAAATATTGTAGCTCCAATACCAGCGTACTTAGAGCTTTCTGATGGGCATTTCTCTAAAGTGGCTATGTCTGCTCCTGAACAGAGCCAGAAGAAGTGTTTGAGTTGGTCGACCATGGGTTTTTATGTTGTTGTGAGTGTTTCAATATATGTACCAAACGAGGAAAGCCTTTTATTTAGTATTACAAAGCCATTGAGGGATTGAAATCGTTCAGAATTGAACAGGGTCATGTGCAGATATGTGCAGTAGGGTGCAGAGGGAAAAGTGCAGGGAGTAAAGCGTTGAGCGCTGTATCCCCTTGAGGGGATTATAGGGGTGAATTTCATCTATTCGCCACTCCCCTAACCCCCTAAAGGGGCACACCTTTCCTCAGATAATTAGTCACCCTTAACCTGATTCAGGGTCTCACGAAAAAAGGCTTCGAGTGCCTCAGCCTGACAGATTAAATAAATTAGTCAACTGCTATTCGTAGTTTGTAAGTACGAAGAGAAATGGACAATCCGTAGTTGCAAACTACGGACAACAGGCATGCTCAATCCGTAGTTGCAAACTACGGGCATCAGGTGTAAAACCATCTTTGTCTTATATGCTCAACTTTTTGTCTTGACACAAAAAGTAGGAAAAAAGTCAAGGCTATGCCTTAATTCCTCGAATTTTGTCAGAGGCTACAAGGAATCCTAAACTCATCACGCTTTTGGCGTGATTCAAACAAAGGATTCCATCCAATACCATCATGAACAAAATTCTTTAACGGAATTAAGCCAAGGCCGATAGGATCCTATGTTGATGTGAGTACCGACTATATCCCTTGAGGGGATTATAGGGGTGAATTTCATCTATTCCGCCACTCCCCTAACCCCCTAAAGGGGCACATCTTTTCTCAGATAATTGGTCGCCCTGAACTTGATTCAGGGTCTCACGAAAAAAGGCTTCGAGTGCCTCAGCCTGACAGACTAAATTAGTTAGTCAACTGCTATTCGTGGACAATCCGTAGTTGCAAACTACGGACAACAGGCATGCTCAATCCGTAGTTGCAAACTACGGACAACAGGTCGTGGTCTGACGGCAGATTCTAATCAAACTTAATGGTCTTGATCGGGTTGATTCTCGAAACGACTGAGCCCGGGATGAGTATAATCAGGGACACAACAACAAAAGTGAGTAGGTTGAGTAATGCTATAATTTCCCAGTCCCAGCCGATGGGAACATAACTCATATAGTAGTCTCTCGGGTTGAGTGGTATAATCTGAAAATAGTACTGCAACAGGCAAAGTCCAATACCCAATACGTTGCCCAATATCAATCCTTTAAAAACGAGCTGCATGCCACTGTAGGTGAAAATCTTCCTTATCTGAGCATGCGTGGCACCTAAAGATTTGAGTAAACCCACCATTTGTGTGCGTTCCATGATCATGATCAGAATAATGGAAATCATATTGACACAAACTACTAATAGTATGATCCCTAAGAATATATTCACCTGCCGACTGATCAGGTGCAACCAATCAAATACCTGAATATATTTATCTCTCACCTGCTCGACATATAAGTCATAATCCAAAATATTATCCAATTGCTCTTCCGCCTCATCTAGTTTGTTTACATCCTTAATGAAAATTTCCATACCTCCAGCCACGCTATCTGCCCAATTGTTGAGCCGCTGTATCAAGCCCATGTCACCTATTACAAACTTATCATCGTAATACTCTGAAAGGTTCGTTTCATAGATCCCAACCACCTTCAGTTTTCTCACCCTTGGAGGATCCATGATGAAGTGCAGGACTATCTCGTCATTAAGTGCAATGCGTAGCTTATCGGCTATACTTTGACTTATGAGCACTTCCTTCGCATAACTTCCTTGCTCAAAATCGATAAAACGCCCCGCCTTTAAATTGCTCTCAAAGTTTTTTTGATCAAACCTTGAAGTAACGCCTTTGAATATAATCCCCATTATCTCATCATCCGTTTTTATCAGACCTGCCTTGTGGGTGTATTCCTGAACGTGCCTTACGAAGTCATACTGCTCAAAATTGTTGTAAATCTCGTTGTTCGTAGAAATGGGTGTTTCCTCAAATGCATTGCCCATCGTGTACTTGGTCACTTGCAGATGAGAACTAAAGCTGTATATTTTGTTTTTAACGGTATCCTGAAAGCCCTTTAAAATCAAAAAAGAAACAATCATCACGGCTAATCCAACACCAATGCTTGCGATTGCAATCTTGTGAATAGTTGATGAGAAGCTATCCTGTTTCTTATCAATGATTCTTTTAGATATAAAATAACTTAGGTTCAAGAATTCTTTATTTTTGATCAATTAATATCGTCATTCTGAGATTTATGGATTAGCTCATGACAGGCAAACTGGTAATCTCTAAAAACGAGACTCTTCGCAACCATGCGCACAAGCCGTCAGATTGCTCTGAGTGACGAATAGGTAAACACACGCAAATTAACCAATAAAGCTTTGAACCGACTCATATTCATTCTATCAATTTTACTTCACACGCTATCGTGCACCGCTCAACCAGGTGATCCTAAAAATAATGTTGTTAAAGCCGATGACAAGGAAATAGTAGTTGGGGCGGCACAGCTTGATCGCTACTTACCCATTTTATTGGACAAAAAGGTGGGTCTTGTGGTGAACCAAACTTCACTGGTTGGAAATACTCACCTGACTGATACGCTGTTGGCATTAGATGTTGACGTAAGAAAGGTCTTTGCCCCAGAACATGGTTTTAGAGGAGATGCCGATGCAGGTGCCACTGTAAAGGACGGCATTGACACAAAAACCAACCTGCCGATCACCTCCTTATATGGCAGTAATAAAAAACCCTCCGCTAAGCAATTGCAAGATATTGATGTGCTTGTCTTTGATATTCAGGACGTAGGCACGCGCTTTTACACCTACATCAGCACGATGCATTATGTGATGGAAGCCGCAGCCGAACATAGCAAAGAGGTATTAATCTTAGATCGCCCCAACCCCAATGGCATGTTTGTCGATGGCCCTATTTTAGAAAAAGAATTTCAGTCGTTTGTAGGCATGCACCCCATTCCCATTTTACATGGTCTTACCGTGGGTGAACTCGCCAAAATGATTGTTGGTGAGCAGTGGCTGGATACTCCAAATCGTCTGAACATGAATATAGTGAAGTGCCAGGGTTACGACCATAGCATGGAATATTCGCTGCCAGTAAAACCTTCTCCTAACTTACCTAATGACTTATCAATCAAGCTTTATCCTTCGCTCTGTTTATTTGAGGGAACGGTGATAAGTGTCGGTCGTGGCACTTACGCACCTTTCCAGCAGATTGGCCACCCATCTTTTGAGGGCATGCCACACAGTTTTACTCCGGAAAGCATTGAGGGCATGTCGAAATATCCGAAATATGAAAATGAGACCTGTTATGGACATGACTTCAAAAAGGAGACTATATCTGGAGGGTTTGACCTGCAATACCTGATTGACTATTACAAACTCTATGATGGTGAAGAAGACTTCTTTAATGCTTTCTTTAATAAGCTAGCGGGCAACAGCACACTTCAGAAGCAAGTCAAAGCTGGCTTAACGCAAGAAGAGATAAAAGCCTCATGGCAGGAGGATTTGGAAGCTTACAAAACGATGAGAAGTAAGTATTTGCTGTATAAATAAAACCTGCCAGCCTACAACAAACGTTTACAATCAAATATATAACACACACTACGGACTTTCAGGGCGTAAAATGGGAACTATTGTCAGAATTGGGCTGTTTTCAGCCTCCGGTAAATCCTCACAAGCTTAAACGTAGAGTAATGCCAGGAAGCTCGCTTCGGAAGTAAGCGCGGGCTGGAAGCTATGTGGGATGAACCGTCTGATGCTGAAAACCCGAGAACCCCAGCTCCCTGTTACTGCTTTCCCAATTCTAGTCAGTGACGTGCGCTCTCGGGGGGTCATGGACTGCAAGCAACCGGGCTTCGTGCTACCTCAATTCTCGCCCCAACGGCTACCCTCCTAATCTGACTTTCAGAATGGCTAATAAAAACGAATGACAACATATGATATGGAGCAAATGGCCTAAGTGCTCATCAGTTCTACCTGTAAAAATTGATCCGCTTATCTGCCTTCTTCGGCCTACACTGCTTCGCCAGAAGCAAAGCGGGTGGATCGGCCAGAATACCGGGCGCGCTGAGGGGCATGAAGGGTTGAAGGTTATATTCTGGCTTGATTTTTTGTTTCTTTTTCATCTAAGGAAAAAGAAAGTATTGAAAAAGCAGGCAGATTTCGCTACTTTGCTGCTTTTAAAATCCAGGTAAGGCCACTTGCCATATCTGGGCGTAGTTGCAATTGATTACTGAATCTAAAGAAAGAAGACATGAAGATTTTATTTTACTCATTCCTGTTTTTCCTATTTGTTAATTGCTATTCTCAAAATTCGAATGAGCCCAGGGTATTATATGAAATCCTAGGAATGGACAACGCTCAGGTGAAAACCGATATAACTTATGTAGTTAAGGGAGATTCAAGTCTTGTAATGGATATTTACTATCCTGCTGACTTTGATTTTAATTCACAAATTCCAGCAGTACTTATTGTCTATGGTTACAGCAATGAAGCGCAAACCAGACTGATGGGCAAGCCATTTATGAAGTCGAAATGGTATACTTCGTGGTGCAGATTAATAACCACATTAAACATGGCGGCCATCGTTTATGAAACTACCTCACCAGTAGCAGATTTAGCCTCCCTCGAGCAGCATCTCAGATCAAATGCTTCTGATCTGAATATTGGAAGCATTGGGCTGTTTTCAGTCTCTGCTAACTCAGCAGTCGCAATGGATGCCTTGTTAAATCCAAAAAATGATCAATTCAAATGTGGTGTATTCTTATATCCTTATATAATTACGCTGGATACTGAGTATAAGGAAACGATTGCTGAATTAGTCAGCCAGTATCGATCTACGATGACACAACTCCCTGATAAGTCCACTTGGGATACGAATAGACCAATTTATTTGGTACAAGCTGGAAAGGATGAAATAAAGGGAATAAAAGAAACAACAGGTGAATTCCTCAAAGCAGCCCATTCTGTAAACCTTCCGTTGACTTTTGTTAATTACCAGCAAGGAATCCATGGTTTTGATGCCTTTCAAGACTCGGAGGGGACCAAGGCCATCCTGGAAGACGTATTGGATTTTCTAGCCAAAAATCTAAATTAACACTTAGCACCTGACTATGAAATTGATAATCATAATCACCTGCATTTTTTGTACAGTCTCCAGCTTAGCTCAGGAGAAGGAAACTGGCCCCCAACCTATGATTTATCACAGTCTAGTCTACCACCAAAAAGCAAACAAAGTCCTCCTTTTTGGGGGTAATTCCAGACATGGTTGGGGTCCTGACAGATCTGAAGTATGGCAGTACGATCCCAAGGATCAAAGATGGACCGAACTTGGCAACTATGCCGCTATTTCAGACTCGGGAGTAAACGCCCACGCTCCTGCCTACGATAGTGAATCTGACCGTATCATTGTTTTCAATTCCGTTGGTGAGACCTGGGCTTTTGAATTGGACAATCTAAACTGGGAAAACATGGAACCCACAGTGGCACCCAGTCCAAGATGTGGCCAGAGTATGGTATATGATGCAGCATCAGACCGGATGGTACTTTTTGGTGGTTTTGGCTGTACCAGCATAGAAGATCCTATACTGAATGATACCTGGACCTATGACTACAATGCGAACAAATGGGAGAAAATGAATCCTGCAGTTAGTCCACCCCCCAGAATGTATGCGGCTATGGTCTACAATACCAATGACGCGAAGAGCATTCTTTGGGGTGGTCGGCTGATGGGGTCGCTGGATGACCCTTCTTTCTGGACCTATGCTGTCACAGAAAATACATGGTCCGAAATCTCCGGCACTGGCGGTCCCGACAACACTTACGCCTATCCTGGCATGGTGCACGATCCGGAAAGGAACGAACTTACCCTGTTTGGTGGTGGTATACTCACCGATGCATTTGTTGGTACGGTCACCGATGACTTGTGGCGGTTTAACTTAAACACGTCTACATGGTCCCAGATATCAGCCACTGATGGACCTCCTCCTGTCTATCTTCATTCCATGGTAATGCATCCACAAACCAGGGAGATACTCTTATTAGGCGGTGAACTTGAGAAAATGTATTCGAATATTCTTCTATCAGGTACCTGGAAACTCGAACTGGAAGACTATAAATGGAGTAAGAATAAAGACTTGAAAGCAACTAACAAACACTAAAATGAATATGCGAACTGAGCCATCTGATATGATAATGCGAACAGAATGCTTCAGTGTTTCTAGCAATTGGAGCGCATACTCATTTTAGTTGGCCGTTACCAGCAATTAGAGCAGCTGTATGAGAATTTCCTTCACACTTATGCACTAGCTTTTAGTTGTTCTCAAATACCTTTAGGCCGATTCAAATTTTGTATATTATTTAGATAAAACTAAAAAGATGGAAATAAGAAAAATTATAGGAGCGGTATTCACGGTTGTAGCACTTATTACCCTTGGTATTTTTGTTACCAGAACTGAATTCACTACTCAACTCCAAGTTTGGTTGAGCTTCAATTATTACATTCAGTTTGCTCCATATGTTATTAGCATGATGCTCTTTTATAGTGGAGTGTATCTACTTAGAGGAAATCAGAAATCGAATTTCGCGATGGCTATTTTTGGCTATACGATTTTTGAAATAACTGCTTTGGATTGGATGGGAGTATTATCCAATAATCTAAGCACTTTCACAGCAATACTGTTTGCATGTTGTGCTATAGTGGCACTTTGGGTTGCTCATGCGAATCCATTTACTTTAAGGAAGTTGTCTTTGAAGGAAATCCTAATAAGCATTTTTATCGGAGCATTGGAGAGCCTACTACTATATTATCTACAGTTTAATTAACAGTATGGAGGAAGCTGCTAACAAACGCAAAAATCCATAGTCATTCTGACTATTTGTAAAAAGTGCCTGATTCGGATAGCTTTATACGAAATTGTAACGTTGAGCCTACGGGTTTAGCTAAACCTTTGGCAACAATAAATTAACCACAATTGATCACTTATCTTGTAACTATAAACTTCTAAAAGCAGGTAACAGGCACTATGACCCATAAGCTGGTGCGATAAGATATTTTTATAGATATTTGAGAAGTCCATCTTATGGATGATAGTTGGACGTTAGCTGGCATGACTGCACAACGAAATGAAACTACTGAATAGACTTCCAACGGAACCAAATAAACGCAGATGGATTGCGGTAGGAATAACTGTCCTTCTGGCAACTCCTTTAACGGCATGGGGCATCTATGGAATTGGTGAATATGGTGTAGCCCTGTTTATTCTAACTCCTTTGCTCATTGGAATTGTCTCGACAACCCTTTTCGGACACGGGCGGACACTAACAAAAATGGAAGCTGCAAAAATCAGCTTTTTAACTCTACTTATATTCACCCTTGGGTTAATCGTTTTTGCAATGGAAGGGTTAATTTGTATTGCGATGGCTGCTCCAATTGGTGTTCTTCTAACTTGGATTGGGAGTTTGATCGGACGAACAACTGTGAACAAAACTCCTGATAATTCACTGACCATAATTTTGATTACAATTATAAGTATTCCTATTACTGCATTCACCGAACGTAACAGCGAGACTCAACTTTATACCATTTCAACTAGCTTGATAATTGATGCAGATATTGAGACGGTTTGGACTAACGTCATCGAATTTCCAAGAATGGACGAACCAACGGAATTCATTTTCAAAGCTGGTATCTCCTACCCAATAGACTCAGAGATCAAAGGAACAGGGGAAGGCGCGATTCGTTATTGCAACTTCAATACTGGAAGTTTTGTCGAACCCATAACTGAATGGAGCGAACCAACGATATTACGTTTTGATGTGCATGAACAGCCAGAACCCATGACCGAATACAGCCTTTGGGACATTAACGCTCCACATTTGCACGACTACTTTGTTTCCGAACATGGAGAATTCAAACTAACAGAACTTCCACACGGCCAAACTGAACTCGTGGGAACAACTTGGTATCGACATAACATCAAACCTGGAGCTTACTGGAAAATTTGGAGCGACTGGATAATTCACAGCATCCACAACCGAGTATTGAACCACATTAAACAGAACGCTGAAAACGCCAGCTAACATGTGCTAGCAACGCATATGCTTAAGTGCTTTGCTGGTAAGTGACTACAGCCCGAGAGGCATTCAAATCTAAGCTGACTATATATAAAAACACATAAAAGAGCTTCTATCTATAACATTATATCTAATTACATATAATTTAATCATTTTACTCAGTATTATATCTTATTACATATAATTTAATTATATTAGTTTAATATTATATTTAAATACATATAATGAAGCAATTAGCCGAGTTTGTAAAAGAACGGAGAAAGGAAGTAAATCTGACACAGAAAGAATTTGCTGAGCGTGCAGGTGTTGCACTAACTGTTATACGTAAGATAGAACAGGGCAAAACCAATATGAATATGGATAAAGTGAATTTAGTTCTTCAGATGTTTGGACATGAACTTGCTCCTGTTAACAGTAAACATCTACATGAATGAGACAAGGTGAAGTATTTTATAAAGACTATTTAGCCGGTATCATTACTGAAACGGATGAAGGTGAGTATGTATTTCAGTATAATGACCAATACGTAAAAGATCATCAGGATGACTTCATCACATTTACAATGCCTGTTACTTCAAAGCCATATTCCGAAAAGCGACTTTTCCCATTTTTTGAAGGATTGATTCCAGAAGGTTGGTTGTTAGATATAGCTTCAGAAAACTGGAAAATTAATAAAAATGACCGTATGGGTTTACTACTGGCTTGTTGTCAAAATTGCATAGGTGCAGTAAGTGTGAAACCAATTGCAGAGGAAGATGGAGAATAGATGCTTATATTGTTACGAAACCATTGAGGGCGAGCATGACTTTCATAAGAAATGTTCAATGGATTTTTTTGGAACACCGACTCCTCCTACAATTGAATATTCCCTTTATCAAATGGATGAGCTTGCAAAAAATGTGGTCGAGCGAAGTGTTTCTGTTCCTGGTGTTCAGGCAAAACTATCAATGTCACTAGTCAAAAAAACCAAAGAGAATTCCGACACAAGACTCACCGTGGTAGGGGCATTAGGAGGGCACTATATATTCAAACCACCTTCTGACAAGTTTCACGAAATGCCAGAGAATGAACATGTAACAATGCGAATCGCAGAATCTTTTGGCATCAAAGTAGTCCCATCTTCATTGTGTCGATTATTATCAGGAGAACTCTCCTATATAACAAAACGAGTTGATAGGACAGAAACTGGAGCGAAGATTCACATGATCGATATGTTTCAAATCACAGAAGCATTTGATAAGTACAGAAGTTCGATGGAGAAAGTCGGGAAGGCATTAGGCAACTATTCAAGTAACACTTTACTCGACAAAATTTTTTACTTTGACCTTGCTATCTTTTCCTTTTTAATAGGAAACAATGACATGCACCTGAAGAACTTCTCAATGATAGAAGGCCCTTCTGGTTGGGTGTTATCTCCTGCTTATGATTTGTTAAATGTTGCAATACTGCTTCCAGAAGATACTGAAGAACTTGCATTGACACTCGTTGGAAAGAAAAAAAAGTTGAAAAAAGAACATTTTGAACAACTCGGAGAAGGACTAGGATTAACTCCTAAGCAGATTAAAGGAAGCTTCAATAGAATGATGAAGAATAAATCAAAGGCACTCGATTGGATTGACCGTTCATTCCTATCAAAGGACATGAAAACAGCTTATACAGATTTATTAGAAGAAAGATATAACCAATTAGGACTTAAAGAATAACAGTACACAACATTGTAAATAGTGTGTTAAAACATGTCATATATTAACCGTACCTGTCACCTAAAAACTTAAATGAATGAAACCAGCCCTCTACATCATTCCGGTATTACCTTCTTCAGACATTGCACGCGACATAAAATGGTATGAGCAATATGTGGGTTTCAAACCCATTTTTGGAGATGATGGTTATGTAGGATTACAAAGAGACAATTTAGAATTTCACTTACAGTTTCATCATGGCAACGAAGATGATCCGATTTTAGCGTCTGTTATGAAAATATTCGTACCTGAAATCATGCCTTACTTTGATGAGTTTGTAGAACGAGGCACTATTCCCAAGGAAAAACTGCGTATGAACACGCCATGGGGAACGCATGAATTTGGCTTTTATGATCTAAATAATAACGCCATTTTTATCGTACAGGATGCCTAGTCCGGTGCCATATTAATTCCTTTCTAATCCCTAAAGCCCTACTCCTTAGTGTGTTAAATGGTCTAGTTGTTTTCCGAGCATTGAAGCAATACTTTTACCAAAAACTCACTCATGGTCTCGCGGCTATTTAATCCCAAAAAATGAAGAAAATTCTACTTGTATTACTTATCCTTTTTTTATTTAGTTGCACCGATCGTTCAGAGTCAGCTGACATCGCTATCAATCAATCAGAAAAGCTTGTTGGTGACTTTATAAACCTCATAGAAAAAGACATCGAAGCTGACAACATAAAGGGAAGTGTATCATTGGTGATTTTAAATGAAGAAGAAATTCTGGCGTCTAATGCCTATGGACTTATCTCCCCTGAGGGTCAAGCTGTGGCCGACACTAGTACTATTTATCGCATTGGTTCTATTACCAAATCATTCACTGGTTTTTTGCTTCTAAAACTCCAGCAAGATGGGGTTATAAATCTTGATGATCCAATTGAAATACACCTGCCTGAAATTAAAAATTTGGCCGACTATGATAAACACCCTCCAATTACATTTAGGCAATTGGCTTCTCACACCTCAGGCCTGGATAGAGAGTCAAGAAACAGAGACGCAAACTTTGGACCTGTCAAAGCATGGCAGAATAAAGTGTTAAACGCTATTCCGGAAACTCATTACCGCAATGCTCCCAATGAGCGATTCAGGTACTCAAATATAGGCTATGCCCTACTGGGGTTAGCCATATCGAGAGTCGGTGACCAATCTTATATTGACCTGGTCAAAAAGGAAATATTAGATCCTTTGAAAATGACCAACACTTACTTTGAAATTCCAGAAAATAAAAAAATACGCCTAGCCAAAGGAATGGGTGGCGGACCTACAGCCACGCTGGATTATGAATTACCTCTGAGAGAGCATGAGGGTCGAGGGTATCGAATTCCAAACGGAGGTCTATATTCTACACCAAATGACATGGCCAAATTTATGAAGGCTTGTATGGGATACTCCAACATTTTGAATGAAGAAAGTCTGAAAGCTTTACAAAACACACAAACCCCTACTAAAAGATTAAGGGCAAACTATAGTTTTGGCTTTAATTTATATGAAGATCAAGGAATCAATACAGTTGGTCATGGAGGATCTACACCTGGATATTCTGCCCATTTTGAATTTGAAAAAAGCAGTAAATTTGGTATTATAATCATGAGAAACTACAATTTTGGAAATACGAACCTTGACCTAAGGTCAAATGCACTACTCCGAAATTTAACGCTACTAGAATAAACTGTCATGAAAAAATCAATTGGACTACTCATTTGCATTTGCTTATCATTTGGAATTTATGCCCAGGGCCTCATAGGAGCCTGGGAAGCTACATCAACCACTGAAAATGGAGGTAAGCACCGAATCGTTGTAATCTTTGCTGATGGCTACCAGGCATCTACCACGTATAATGCTGCTACAGGCAAATTCATCAAAACTAATGGAGGTGCATGGGAGTTGGATGTCAATACAATGACAGAAGTTATTGAATTTGACACCGAAAACCCTGAACGTGTTGGCACTGAAGTTAGCTTTGAAGTAGACATCGCTGATGATGCAATCCAAATCGTTGGGAGTGATTTGAAGTTTAAAAGAATTGATAATGGCACCCCGGGAAAGTTGCAAGGCGCCTGGCTTATGTCGGGCAGAGTCAGAGATGGGGAGACCCAACTGCGTGACACCAACCGCCCACGAAAAACAATGAAGATTTTGTCAGGCACACGGTTTCAATGGATTGCCTACAATACAGAAACCAAAGAGTTTATGGGCACTGGAGGCGGTACATACACTACTTCCGATAACGAATACACTGAAAATATCGAATTCTTTTCGCGGGACGACTCCAAAGCAGGGCTCAGTCTGAAATTTAACTATGAACTCATTGATGGAGACTGGCACCACTCCGGTTTTTCGAGCAAAGGAGACCCCATGCATGAAATATGGAGCGTTAGAGAATAGTTATTTACAAGCAGTGCCAAATACATGAGTAAACTTATTCATTCACTTTTTATCATCCTTCATCTCTGCCTAAACGCAGTTGCTCAGGAGATAAACTACCAAGCTATCTCTACCCTACAGCCTGAGAATTACGAACAGCTTGCGTTCCTGAAAAATGAAATTGGTGATGCACAGATCGTTTTTTTAGGGGAGCAAGACCATGGCGATGGTGGAGCAATGCTCGCTAAAACGATGCTCACAAAGTTTCTTATTCAAGATATGGGGTTTTCAGTAATTGCATTTGAAGGAGACCTGATAACACTTAATGATAGCACGCTTTCTTTGGATGAAAAGTGGGATAAATTGGCAGGCATTTGGAAAAATAGTGACCAAATGATTCCGCTGTACAACTTCCTGAAATCCAGCAACATAACATTGTCAGGTTTTGATCTATTTGGCTCTACAGGATTTAATGATTTTAAAGCCATGTACTGGGATTATGCTGCAGACTTAACACAGTACACACAAGCAGAAGTTAATATTGCGCTGAACGCCATCTTCTTTGATAAAAAGTCGGCTAAAGATTTGAAAAAAGAAGTTTATAGAATTACACCATTGATCATTGAGCAATCAACAGGTTTTGACAGACAGGTATTTAAAAGCTTTCAGTATGTAATTGATAGTTATAAGCAGCTTTCAACTAAAAAAAGAACCGGGCTGGAAAAATACTTTGAAAGAGATACTCAAATGGGCTTAAATCTTGACTGGCTCATGAGAAACAAATTTAAAGGTGAAAAAGTAATCGTTTGGGCTGCCAACTTCCATATTGCTAATAACCCGAATAAAGTTGTTTCCGAAAGAAGTTGGAGGTTTAAGTCCGGCAACCTGCAAACGTTGGGCAATACGTTTGAAGAAGTTTCTGATATTGAGACGTACAGGATAGCCGTCACCTCCTATGGAGGAAAATATGCGGATTGGGGATATGACAAAAACAAACATATTGCCATTGTACCTCAAAGACATAATGACGATTCACTGGAAAAATGGTTGGCAAATAAACCAATTGACTACGCTTTTGTACCATTAGCTCCTATTTCAGCTAAATTCTCTCTAAGCGGCTTTGTGCATAAAGCATTCCACGGTGATTGGGCCAAAGTATTTGATGCAGTATTTTATATGAAAGAAATGACACCTTCGACATACACAGGCTCAATTGAGACAACTCAATAATTATGAAAACAAACACTGCTATAGGACTGCTCATTCTCCGTTTATTTATTGGTCTACGGCTCATTTATGGTGTCATCGACAACATTATCAGCTGGGAGCAAATGGTTGAGTTTTCTAAATTCCTGACTACTCACGGCTTTCCAATGCCATTGGTAAGTGCTGTTGTATCGGTGTATGTGCAATTTATTGGCGCTCTTCTTATGCTGGTGGGCTACAAAACGCGCCTAGCAGCTCTTGTCCTGGTAGTTAATTTTATCGTTGCACTGTTCGCTGTTCATATACCCATTGGTGATACCGTAGAAGGTATGACACCTGCCCTGGCTATGCTTTTCGGTTGTCTCACACTGTTTTTTACTGGGTCTGGCAAAGTGTCTATAGATAAAAAGTGAAAGTATGTATACTTTGAGCGACAAGAGATTTGCGTGTTGGTATTCATGCTACTAATAACTTATATTCGCTCATGCGATTTATCATTCCTTCTATCGGAGTACTCTCCATCTTATTTTTTGGCAGCTGCGAAGTAAAACATGAAGATACTATTACGGCATTTGATGTAAGCTGTGAGATTGTTGCTAACCGTGCTAAACCTATAGCGCTGCACTACCCTATGGAGCAAGGAGCGATCAATAGGTTTTGGCATGAGTTTGAGCAAATCGCCAAAGACAGAAAAGTCAAAATCTACAGGGAGGATACCTTTCCAACCACTCCACTTTTTCCAAAACAAGTTACAAAAGGCAAGAGCGTCATTGTAATCTACACTGGAGATAGGTTAACGCAATACATGCAATTAAGAGAAGCAATAATGGCATCTGACACCACCGATGTTGAGCAGCAACTCGCGCTAGGCAGAAGGTTTGGAAGGTTGTTGGGGTATAGCCCGCAAGGTGTAAACCAATTGTTGAGCGAAAATAGTCACTATCAAAACTTGGAAATATTTGAGGTGAAAAACCAAATCACGCATTTGTATTATGAAGACTTAGATGAAGCACTCACTTTCTATGATAGTTTACTAGGACTGCCCAAAGCGGACTCTACAACTTTCAAAATTGGAAATGATGCCCTCATCAAGCTGCACAGCACCAGTGATGATCATCCGGCCGGTGAACCAAAATCAACTGCGATAGCACTGCTCACAGATCAACTTCCTGAATGGTATGCCTATGTACAGGAAAAAGAAGTGCCTATAAAATATACTTACAAACCTCGTGAAGGAGGCCCACATGATGGATTCGTGGCTATAGATCCGGGTGGCTATTTATTAGAGTTTGAACAATTTAAGCAGCATCCTGAAAATGAGTTATTCATGGCTGTGCTTGCAGATGCACCCAAAATTGAAACGAAAATCAATGGGCTCAATTTTTATGGCTCCATCACCTGGACTTATCATAAAGATATGCTCAAGGTGCAGCAGTTTTATGATGAAGTACTGGGTTACCAATTAGTAGCTGACCAAGGCTGGACTAAAATTTACCAAACCTCACCATCTGGCTTTATTGGTTTGGTTGATGAATGCCGAGGCATGGAAGACTATGCGGATAACAAAGCGGTAGAGTTAGCATGGACGCTCGAAGATTTTGAGCTCTTCAATACCTATGCCAAGCAATACTGGGGTGATAGCAAGTATGATAGCGGGAGGTTTGTTGGGCCAGAAAAGTATCGATATCACGCGGGGAAATAGAAATGGCCTTAAAACCGCTGTCATTCCAAACTTGATTTGGAATCCTTAACTCCAGGAATCAAATTATGATAAGATTCTGAAACAAGTTCAGAATGACATTAATACCGTTTTATGGCCACTTTATAAGATTGATTATTTCAAATCAAACCGGTCGGCTTCCATCACTTTTGTCCAGGCCTTCACGAAATCATTTATAAATTTCTCCTGTGCATCATGCGTGCCATAAACTTCTGCCAATGCTCTCAGTTCCGAATTTGATCCGAAAATTAGATCGGCACGCGTACCAGTCCATTTTTTCTTACCTGACTTACGGTCGCTACCTTCAAAAACTTTTTCCTCATCTGAAGTGGCTTTCCAGGTAGTATTTAAATCCAGTAAGTTGATAAAGAAATCATTGGTAAGTTGACCCGGCTTATCAGTAAATACGCCATGTTTAGAACCATCATAATTAGTTTCTAATACACGCATACCTCCTACTAATACCGTCATTTCGGGAGGTGTGAGTGTAAGCAGTTGCGACTTATCTACCAACATTTCTTCCTGAGAAGTATTGTGCTTAGGTTCGTAATAATTACGGAACCCATCAGCTGGCGGCTCTAGCCAATCGAAAGATTCTACATCTGTCTGCTCTTGTGTAGCATCTGTTCTTCCGGGTGTGAAAGGCACTTTCACATTGCTCCCTGCATCTTTTGCCGCTTTTTCTATTGCAGCACATCCGGCCAGCACAATCAGATCGGCCATAGACACCTTTTTATCAAAAGCCTTCTGAATACCTTCTAATACATCGAGCACTTTGGCTAGTTGCTTAGGGTTATTCACTTCCCAATCTTTCTGAGGTGCCAATCGTACGCGAGCGCCATTCGCTCCTCCCCGCTTGTCTGACCCTCGATAGGTTGATGCAGAAGCCCAGGCTGTAGATACCAGTTCTGATACAGAAAGGCCAGATGCTAATATTTTGCCCTTAAGTGTTTCAGCATCCTTATCATTTATCAACTCATGATCCACTTCAGGTATCGGGTCTTGCCATAGCAAATCCTCCTCCGGAACCTCAGGTCCTAAAAACAATACTTTCGGGCCCATGTCACGATGGGTAAGCTTATACCAGGCTCTTGCAAAGGCATCGGCAAACTCATCAGGATTTTCTAAAAAGCGTCTTGAAATTTTCTCATAATCAGGGTCCTCCCTTAAAGAAAGATCTGTCGTAAGCATGAATGGAGCATGCTTTTTGGCAGCATCATGTGCATCTGGAATGGTATCCGCACCAGCACCATTCTTTGGTCTCCACTGCCATGCACCAGCAGGGCTCTTGTATTTTTCCCATTCGTATTCAAAAAGGTTTTTAAAGAAATTGTTGCTCCATTGTGTCGGAGTTTGCGTCCATGCACCCTCTAAACCACTTGTAATGGTATCAGCTCCTTTACCAGAGGCATGGTTACTTTTCCAACCGAGGCCCTGCATTTCTATGCTTGCTCCTTCTGGCTCAACCTCCAGGTTATCCTCTGGTGCAGCACCATGTGTTTTACCAAACGAATGCCCACCAGCAATCAATGCTACAGTCTCTTCATCATTCATGGCCATTCGCGCAAAGGTCTGTCTTATGTACTTCGCAGCGGCTTTAGGATCAGGGTTGCCACCCGGGCCTTCAGGGTTTACATAGATCAAACCCATATGATCAGCGCCAAGCGGCTCTTCCAACTCTCCGTTTTCGTCATGTCGCTGATCACCCAGCCATTCACCTTCAGAACCCCAGTATATATCCTGCTCAGCTTCCCAGATGTCTTCACGACCACCGGCAAAACCAAATGTTTCAAAGCCCATGGATTCAAGTGCCACATTTCCGGCTAATATCATCAAATCGGCCCAGGAGAGTTTATTACCATACTTTTGTTTCACTGGCCATAAAAGCAGACGTGCTTTATCCAGGTTAACATTATCGGGCCAGCTATTGAGCGGAGCAAAACGCTGGTTGCCTGTAGAACCTCCACCACGACCATCGACTACACGATAGGTACCTGCACTGTGCCATGCCATTCTAATGAACAAAGGACCGTAATGACCAAAATCTGCCGGCCACCAGTCTTGTGAGTCAGTCATGAGGTCGTTTAAGTCTTTCTTTACTGCTTTTAAATCAAGTTTCTTAAATTCTTCAGCATAGTTGAAATCTTCACCCATAGGATTGGAACGAGATGAGTGTTGACGAAGAATGTCCAGGTTTAGTTTGTTAGGCCACCATTGGCGGTTGTTGGTACCACCTCCAGCACTTTCCCTAAGCGCACCATTGTGAAATGGGCATTTACTTGAGCTATTTGTGTCGTAGGAGGAACCGTGATTTTTATCGTTATCCATAGTACTTTGTTGTTTGGTTTATTGTCTAATTTACATGTTTAAATTCAATAATTTTCATCTATTATTTCTATGATACCATAATCATAATCTATAATTATCTCAACAATTCTGACCTATTTAAATTAATGAATTATTGATCCAATCGAAATGAAAATTTTAGGGAATTGGGTTAACTTACCCATATGACAGCAGATTTAGATGCGTACTTTTTAAATCAACCAGAGCCAATCAGAGGTTGTCTGTTGGCCTTAAGAAAAATCATCCTTCAGCAGGATGAGCATATTACAGAAACTCGGAAATATGGTATGCCCTGCTTCTGCTTTAAGAAAAAAGCATTCTGTTATTTATGGACAGATAAGAAATCTGGCGAACCGTACATACTATTTGTTGAGGGAAGACAAATCGATCATCCTGCCTTAGAAAAAGGTGATCGCGCTCGGATGAAGATATTGAGGGTACGATCTGATGAAGACTTACCGCTTACGATGATAAAAGAGGTTTTAAAATCTGCTCTAGCTATATCGATTAAGAAATAGCCGGTATCAATTGTTGGTTTTTAAAATCGTATTTATGATTTTAGATTTTTTTAATCTAACTAACGAAAATATGTCATTACGAATTTTTCCATTTCTAATCACTACATTGATCTTAAGCTCAACTTTAGCTACTGCACAAACGGAAAAAGGTCGTTTTTTAGTCGGTGGATCAATTGGCTTTAATAGTACCAAAATTGACTATGATCAGGGAGCGGATTTTGAATCATTTGGTTATGGCATAAGACCTATTATATCGTATTTTATTATAGACGAATTAGCCATAGGTGTGAGTGTTCCATATAGTTATAATAAAAGCACTTCAAATAATCAAGAATCTATATCGAATACCATTTCGTTTGGCCCCTCTTTAAGATATTATTTCCCATTTGGTAAATCAGCTATTTTTCCAACAGTGAGTTACTCATTTGGCAAATCAACACGAAAAGGACCTGCCTTTGATCCATTAAGTGGATCGGTACAGGAAAGGGTGGTTGAGAGCAATATAAATACCCTAAATATAGGTGCAGGGTACACTTATTTTTTAAATAAAAACATTGGATTGGAAGCCATTATAAGCTACTTAAACAGAAATATTGATTATGAATCAAACATCTTCAACGGTAGTGAAGAATCTTCTTTTAATTTTAATATTGGGTTCCAAATCTACCTGTGATTATGAAGCTGGAAAAATTAAAATATCCGATTGGCACTTACTCTCCTGATAAAAACCCATCACAACAACAGTTGAAAATTTGGCTTGATGATTTGGAGACTTTCCCATCTAGTGTGGAAAAGTTAGTGGACGCATTAGACAATGAAATGCTTAATTGGAAGTACCGCCCAGATGGCTGGACCATCAAACAGGTGGTGCATCATTGTGCTGATAGTCATATGAACAGTATCATCAGGTTTAAACTGGCACTTACAGAAGACAAACCAACTATCAGGCCTTATTTTGAGGACCGCTGGGCACTTTTACCTGATTCACAAGAAAATGACTTAACTCCTTCGCTGCAAATTCTGAAGGCTATTCACTTTAAGTTGGTTTTATTACTCAAAACGCTGAGCAACGAGCAACTTCAGCGAGAATTCATTCATCCGGAGCATGGTAAGGCTTTTAACCTGGCCGAAACTGTCGGAAATTATGCATGGCATAGCAATCACCATCTAGCGCACATTAAGCAGGCCTTAGCGTTTGAGAATAAATTCTAATGGTATGAGAATAACGGTTGATGATTGTCACCATCAATGAATGGAACAGAATGAGCATTGCTACCCAAATACCTGTACCGCACAAAGTCACCCCTGTTGTTAGTCACACATAGGCATTATCCAGTCCACGTTGGCATGGTCTTTCTAGTATATTTCTACTGTCTTTACCGAATTTTTTTTGTTGGCCCTTTGAAACAATAGCAAGAATCGTCATACAGCCTTAGCATTTAGCTTTGTATTTTTATCGTATGATAGATAAACGCATAGAAAAGGTTTTAGACTACATCGAGCGCAACCTGGATGCAGCGTTGAGCCTTGAGCACCTGGCTTCCGTGGCTTGCCTTTCGCCATCGCAGTTTCATCGCCTTTTTAAAAAGACACTCAACACTACTCCTTTTCAGTTTATCGAGACCATGAAAATGGCTCAAGCCTATCAGTTGGTGGTGGCCAGCTCGAACAGCGTATACGACCTGGCCCAGCGATATGGCTACAAAGACTACGAGACATTTAGCCGGGCTTTTAAAAAACATCACAAATTATCTCCCGATGACTTGAGTGCTATTGCCATGGCTATCAGAAAAACAGGTGATGAAAAAGTAATTGTCAAGGTGGTTGATAAAGAAGAATTATCTAATGAGGATATTCAGGATTTCTCCAAAACATTAAGCTCACTCAACATCAGTGAGGAAGATTTAAGACAAGCTCGCTCCTATTATGTAAATAGTGACACATCAGCCATTGGCGGTAAGTGGGTAAAGAAGAAGTTTCATATAAGCCAGAATACAAAACTGTGGCAGCAAATCTTAAATGAAAGAAATGATTGAGCTGATAAATTCATACATCCATCTGGTACCCACGCTGCTAATAGGTGTAGTCTACCCGTTTATTGCTATTACAACAGGTCATAAGACTAGGAGTCTTTTGAGTGAATCACCTCATCTTAAAGTCTATATCTACAAGTACACCATGATTACCCAGGTGATTTTGATACTTCTCATAACAGGAGCTATGCAGATGACTAATGATCAGATTAAAACCATCGGTTTGCTGTTTTTAGGAGAGCCAATCTGGCTTCTATTAGGTATAGCCAGTTGTTTTCTTGCCTTTTGGCTATTCAATAAAATATCACTCTCTGCAAACCAACAGCAAAAGCTTCTTAAGCAATACGAAGATGTGGTATATATTATGCCAACCAATGCACGGGAGTTTAAGTATGCCATCATGCTATCCATTGTAGCCGGCACATTGGAAGAAGTAATATTCAGAGGTTATCTCTTCTGGCAAATGAGTCAAATTATGCCGCTCTTTCCCGCCATCATCGTTGTCAATGTTGTTTTTGGTCTAAGTCACTATGGTACAAAAGCCAAAAACAGTATTTCTGCCTTTTTATTGGGTATGGTGGCTTCAACTCTGTACTATTTCACGGGCTCATTATTGCTGCCGATGGTCATGCACGTGATCGTGGACTTTTACTCTATGATTATGGCTAAAAAGCTATTTGCAGATCAAAAACCATTAAATAAATCATAAACAGGTGACCAAGAAAACATTTAAAGGGGTTATACCAATGCTTAACCTTGTTTATACCCATTTACCATATATCAAGCCCAGGTAAATTCTATTTATTTAGTTTTCGAAAAACTTTATTCTTATGACCAAGACGCAACCCCTAGAAATTAATCGGACGGGAATATTTATCGATTTATGTATTTATCTGGCCGTGATGTTTCTCATAAGAGAAGTGTATTTTGAGCAATTCAACTTTATAGTAAATGGGCTATTTTGGTCTTTTACCACACTCATAGTGGCCACCTGGAGGTTAAGAGTAAGAGGTGTAAAATGGAAAGATTTGGGTTTGACTAAACCCGATAGACTATTAAAAACATTCTTGGTAAGTGGAGCTATTCTAATTGCCACATTTGTTGTACTAATCGCATTCAATGTAGCTCTTGATGTATTTAATATTGCGATTGGTGAAGATCACTCTGATGCAAATGCTGCTTCAAAATTTGGAGATTTGAAGAACAACTGGCCATTATTTTTTACAATCATCCCATTTATCTGGCTTGAGTCTGCCCTGGAAGAGATTCTCGATAGAGGTTTTCTTATGAATTGGCTGGAAAAATTATTTTCCAACGGAACCTTTGCCACCATATTAGCTGTGGTTGTACAGGCAGCTATTTTCGGATTCAGGCATTCATATGATCTTTCAGAACGATCCATCACTGTAGGCTTAATTGGTTTGGTGATGGGCACTGCTTATGTGCTTTCTGGCAGAAACCTATGGCCACTTATCATAGCCCATGCCCTGTTAAATACATTTACAATGATTGATCGAGTGTAATCTACTCGTCATCTTCATCAGAACCACTCAATGCCCATGCAGTGATCCCTGCTATTGTAACCACGCAACCCAGTGCGATAGCAAGATTTACATTCCGTTGCACTTTCTTAGCTCGATTTAAGTATGATGAACCTATACCTCTATCAGCTATAAAATTCTCAAGTCTGGTCATTCTATTTTCAAGTTCGTTTTTTGCTTTTTCTGTTATGTTCATTTGTTGTATCGTTTGGTTTCAATAATAACCGAAAAACCTTCCGTATGTTCAGATAATGTGACTGTTGTATCAATTCATTTGATAATATGCAATATCTCGTTAAATTGATTTTAAATGTTTTGTCAACACAAGCAACTCAAACACCTAGCCCTGTGGCTCATTTTTCCAATTATTTTATTTGGAAGTGCTCCAAGCCTGGCTCAGGAAAAGCGAGCCCGTGATTTTGGTATTGAGATCGGCATTTTACCAACAGGAGAAAACAATGCCATTACAGATGTACCCGGTGTAAAGGTGGGGCAAACAACGCTTATTGTTGGTGACAGTATTAGAACCGGAGTTACCGCCATTTTACCACATAATGGCAACGTATTTCAACAAAAAGTACCGGCCGCAATTTATATCGGCAATGGCTTTGGCAAGCTGGCAGGCTACAGTCAGGTGAAAGAGCTGGGTAATATCGAAACGCCCATTATCCTAACTAATACACTCAGTGTACCAGCTGCATCAAATGCATTAATTAGCTACACCTTAAATCTGCCTGATAATGAAAATGTCAGATCTGTCAACTCAATTGTAGGTGAAACCAATGATGGATGGCTCAACGACATTAGAGGTAGGCATATCAAAGAGCAACATGTGTTGAGTGCTATAAAAAATGCCAGCGGGGGCAAAGTACAGGAAGGCAACGTTGGTGCAGGTACTGGCACAATCTGCTTTGGCTATAAAGGTGGTATAGGTACAGCCTCGAGAAAATTATCTGCTGAAATGGGCAATTATACTGTTGGTGTACTTATACAAACCAATTTTGGTGGTGTGCTTGAGATAAATGGCGTGCCCATTGGTGAGGCTTTAAGAGATAGTAAAGACAAAGCAACCAACGAAGCCGATGGCTCATGCATGATGGTAGTGATGACGGATGCTCCATTAGATGCACGAAACCTCGAAAGACTTGCAAAAAGAGCCATGCTGGGGCTGGCGAAGACAGGCGGCATAGCCTCAAACGGCAGTGGAGATTATGTCATTGCCGTATCCACAGCAGAAGAAGTAAGAATTCCATACAGCAGTGAATCTCCTTTCAACAATATGAAAGTGCTTAGAAACGATGAAATGACACCTCTATTTCTAGCTACCATTGAAGCTACAGAAGAAGCCATTATCAATAGCCTATTTGCCGCAGAAACCATGACCGGCAGAGATGGGCATATTATTGAAGCACTGCCTATAGAAAAGGTGATAGAAATTATGAGGGACTATAACCAGATTAGTCCTAAATAATATTACTCCTCCAATTTAGTGCACGAGATTTTCCATGTTGGGTACACCACCGACTCATCTTTGCTCACCCATGCACCTACCCAATTGTATCCTTTTTCAGTAAAATCAGAAAAGGTTAGCCTATAATATCCATCCGTACCGTTGGGTGCTTTTTGGTCTCGGTAGAGCACTATTTTACCCTCCTCTTTATTACCTTCCCAGACTGGCAATACTATCGAAGGGGAACCATTTGAGTAATAATGAACATACCACCTGGCACTATCAGCAATATATTGACGAATACTTCCAGAGTGCCGCCCGTCAGCTTTTAAAGTTTCATCTTGTACCCCATGTCCATTCAATATGTATTTAAAAGTCCAGTACATATCCACGGGCTCATTCCAGGTACCATCTTGCTTTCTACTCTCCGATTTGCACTCACTTTTACCTATCATAGGCTCAAAGTCTGCCACAGCAGTTGGAGCATCTGGATGCGGTTGTCCATAGGGATATTCTTTGCTTGGCTCGTAGTCATAAGAGCCCTGGCAATAAATTGCCATTGGTAAACAAGTAAGGAATGCAGTGATAAATATTTTCATAGGTCAGATTGTTAAGTTGACGGACAAGTTAATTATTACAGGTGATTATTATATCCCCCATTTTGCGCCACATTTTCCTTTCATTATAAATAAAACACAACCCGGTCTATGAATTATTAATTAATAGTGATAATTTACTAGTGTATCGAAAATATTCTATGAAAAGAAACTACCTTCTGCCATTCATCCTGATAGCTCTCAGTTGTCAAAATCAAAAATCTGAAGACGACACCGCGCAGAAAACCGATAATGAACCCACTGGGGTAATCGCATTTACCAGCAGTCGAGATGGAAACGCAGAAATTTACACTGTGGATGTGGTCATGCAGAAAGTAACAAACCTCACCAACCACGAGGCATTGGACTTCCATAGTTCATGGTCGAGTAATGGAGAGTGGGTAGCATTCTACTCAAAACGAAACGGTAGTAGCGACATTTTTATTACTAAACATGACGGCTCTGTATTAAAACAGGTTTCTGATCATGAACAAAATGAAGTGCTCCCGGAAATTTCTCCAGATGGCAAAAGAATGCTCTTTGTGAGTGACAGAGATACACTGAGTCGCAGTATTTTCATCATGGACATAGACGGCTCTAATGTTGAACAACTCACAAAAAACAGCAGTTATGAAGAGAGTCCCGGATGGGCACCAGGTGGTAAATCTTTCCTCTTTACACGACAAATTCGTGAGCCAGGAGATACCACACATGCGGCCAATGGTGAGATATTTAGGATGGACCTGACTTCTAAGGAAGTAACACGTATGACCAACAAACCCGAATTTGACTCAGGTGCAGAGTATTCGCCAGATGGAAAGCAAATCGCTTTTTATGGCCTGAATAATGACTTGTGGGACATTTTTATTATGAATGCTGATGGCAGCAATGTTACCAACCTGACCAACGACTCCACCGAGTGCTACTCCCCCACCTGGTCACCCGATGGCCAATGGATAGCCTATACAGCAGGAAACTCTGAAAACTACGAGATCTGGATGATCAATCTAAATACAAAAGAAAGACGAAGAGTGACCAACTCTCCGGGTAGAGACGAAAGCCCTTCCTGGAGTGTGAAATATAAACCAAAACCCAATGAAAACTAACATAATAACCTTGGTCCTGGCCTTAGCTATAACCGTGGTAGCTCAAGCCCAAATTATTGATATTCATGTGCATTCTTATTCCTCAGAAGAGTATTGGGGAGGAGGTCCACACCCAACGGGAGCACAATCTCCTGCTACTGCTAAAGAACATTTGAAGCAAACGATAGCTCAAATGGACAAGCATAATATCGAATACGCAGTAGTGAGCGGTAGTGTGAGCAGTGTCGATGAGTATGTGGCGGCCGACCCCAGGTTTATACCCGGTTACTCCGATGAAGAATTTATACCAATAGCAGTGTTCGAACAGCGAATAAAGGATGGTAAAATCAAAGTGTTTGGAGAAATTGGAGCAGTCTACCAAGGCAGGACTCTGGCTGACTCTGTGTATGGACCATACCTTCGCTTATGCGAGCAATATGATATACCTGTTGCATATCATACGGGAGGTGGTCCACCTAGAACACCTTACACTTGCTGCCCAAAATTCCGCATTTCGTTGGGAGACCCATTGCTTATCGAAGATGTGCTTGTCAAATACCCAAAACTAAGAATATACCTCATGCATGGGGGTGAGGTATTCTTTGAACATGCATTAAGAATGATGAAGCTTTACCCTCAACTATATGTCGATTTGGGCGTGTTGCTTTGGGTTGATCCTATTGTAAAGGACTATGCTGTAAGATTACTTAAGCAAGCCAAGCAAGTTGGGTTGTTAGATCGAGTGATGTTTGGTTCAGATCAAATGGTATGGCCAGAAGCCATCAACAAATCTGTAGCTTTCTTAAATGAGCAGGAATATCTTTCAGAAGAAGAAAAAAAGATGATATTTTACGAAAACGCTAAACGATTTTTAAAGATTGAGTAAAAGTATTGATCCGACATATAAAATACCTTCTGCAACTAGTATAGGTCACGTACACTTAAAAGACCGACTTACAACGCGCACTTGATTTTTATTGTGGCTTGCTGGGCTTCGAAGTTACGACAACATATGGCAAAGAGGCTGCCTTTATATCTGCCGGTGGGTATCATCATCACATTGGACTCAACGTATGGATTAGCAAAAACGGTTCTCCCGCTCCGAAAAATGCTACTGGTTTATTTCATACAGCCTTACTATACCCCACTAGAAAAGATCTGGCCAAATTTTTAAGCGTTTACATGATGCTCGCTATCCACTTTCAGGAGCCGCAGACCATGGGGTTTCTGAAGCACTTTACCTGGATGACCCCGACCAAAATGGCGTGGAGTTGTATTGGGATAGACCGCCTGATTTATGGCCAAAAAAACCCGATGGGTCGTTAGGTATGTACCAAACCGCTTGACTTACAAGCTTTGCTCAAGGCACTCGACCAGGACTAATAATAATTAGCTTAAGCCTGTTTTTTTGATTAATTTGAATTATTCTCACACTATAAATTCTCACACCATGTCTCAACATAAATGGCCCCCGCTCGCATATGCTTCCTGGAAAGAAAGTCAGGCTACCCTCCATCAATGGGCACAAATAGTTGGTAAAATACGGCTTCAGACGATGCCCTGGCTGAACCACTCGTGGCATACTACGCTTTACATTTCACCCGTTGGGTTTACTACCCAAAGCATTCCCTACGATGGTGGCGCCTTTGAGATCGTCTTCAACTTCGAGTCGCATCGGCTAGACATTATCTCAACGCATGCTGATACCAAAACAATGGATCTTTACCCGCGGTCAGTGGCTGATTTTTATAACGAACTGTTTCTGTTACTTAAAGAAATTGGGCTGGATATATCAATACATGATAGGCCTAACGAGTTAGAGGAGGCCATACCTTTCTTTGAAAATGAAAAAAACTGCCATTATGATGGAAATGCTGTGAAAAACTTCTGGCATGTCATGGTCAAGATTAACTCCGTGTTTAATGCATTTAGAAGCAAGTTTATTGGCAAATGTAGCCCCGTTCATTTATTCTGGGGAGCTTTTGATCTTGCTGTGACACGATTTTCAGGCAAAGAAGCACCACTACACCCTGGTGGCGCGCCCAATATGCCATTGGAAGTAATGCAGGAAGCTTATTCGCATGAAGTATCCAGTGCCGGTTTCTGGCCTGGGGGTGACTCTTTTCCTGAACCACTTTTTTATTCCTACTGCTACCCAACACCAGATGACTTCTCGAAACAACCTATTAAGCCCGATGCCGCTTTTTTTAATGAAGATCTTGGTGAGTTTGTTTTACTATATAAAGATTTGATAGCCACGACAAACCCAGATCAGGTGTTGATGGATTTTTTAGAAACTACCTATGTAGCAGCCGCTAAAACGGGTAATTGGGATAGAAAAGCATTGGAGCGCCCATGAGAAAATACATCATTACTATTTTTCTAATCGTTACCTATTCAGGCTATTCGTTTGCTCAAAAACAAACCTCAATACTATTTATAGGCAATAGTCTCACCTACACCAATGACTTACCAGAATTGGTAACAGATGAAGCACTAAAAAACGGACATGATGTTATCACAGAAATGGTTGCCAAACCAAATTATGCACTAATGGACCATTGGGCAGATGGAAAAATACAGAAATTAATGCGGATCAATGATTATGATTACGTGGTCATACAACAAGGCCCGTCATCACAGGCATATGGTCGGCAACTATTGATTGATTATGCACAAAAGCTATCAGAATTGTGTGAGAAATATGATTGCCAATTAGCCATATTTATGGTTTGGCCTTCACGAACATATTACCACACGTTCGATGGTGTAATTGAAAGCCATAAACTTGCGGCTGAAGCAACAGGTGCCATATTATGCCCTGTGGGTGAAAAGTGGAAAGCACACTTTGATAGTACCAAAAATTTTGACTTTTACGGACCTGATGGCTTTCACCCGTCACAAAAAGGCAGTGCGAGAGCTGCTGAAATTATTGTAGAAACATTATTTAGTAATGAAAACTAAGGCACTCATTCATAAGTGGTTCCAACTATGGGAGAAAGGTGACTTTCAACACCTACCCATCACTCCTGATTTTACACATACAAGTCCATTTGGTACAATTGACGGCAAGAACAATTATTTGGAATTGGTTGAAAGCAACCGCGATAAATTCTTGGGCTACACATTCACAATTATGGATGCCCTATATGAAAGCGATAAAGCTTGTGTCAGGTATAAAGGCAAACAAAATGATTTTGAATTGGACGTGAGCGAATGGTATTACCTGGAAGGTGATTTAATAAAGTCTGTAGTAGCCTATTACCACATTGGAGAAATAAGAGAGGATTGGCAGCTCAACAGCTAAATTCTTCAATGCTTATTTGATAATCACAGTTTGGTAATTGCAAATTGGCAATAGTTAGCAATCTTTGCAGCATGAAGGATTTGCGAATTATCTACATGGGTACACCGGAGTTTGCTGTACCAAGTTTCGAAATTTTAGTAGAAAATGATTTTAATGTTGTGGCTGTAATTACGGCTCCTGACAAACCAAAAGGCCGTGGACAGAAATTAGCGACTTCACCAGTTAAAGATGCTGCACTAAAGCACAATGTGCCTGTCCTTCAGCCCACGAATCTCAAAGACCCTTCATTCATAGAAGAACTCAAATCATACAATGCCAACCTGCAGATTGTTGTAGCATTTAGAATGCTACCTGTTGCTGTGTGGGATATGCCCGAAATAGGTACTTTTAACCTCCACGCATCATTACTACCACAATACCGTGGGGCGGCACCCATCAATTGGGCCATAATCAACGGTGAGAAAGAAACCGGAGTTACCACATTCTTTCTCAAGCATAGAATCGATACTGGCAATATCATCTTTCAGGAAAAAGAAACCATCAAAGAAGATGATACTGTGGGAGACTTATATACCAGGTTGATGGACAAAGGCTCAAAGCTGGTGTTAAAAACGGTTGAAGCGATAGCTGCTGAAGACTATCCTCAGATACCACAGCATGAAGACCAGGTAATAAATGAAGCTCCTAAGATCTTTAGAGAAACTTGTGAGATCAACTGGGAGCAACCTACACAAAAAGTGTATGATTTCATTCGGGGTCTTTCTCCCTACCCTGCCGCATGGACAATGCTGAATGACAAAAACATTAAGTTATTTAAAGTCAGCAAATCTGATAATAAGGGAGATGCAGGCCAATACGAAACTGATAATAAGACCTACCTGAAGTTTTTTACAACAGATGGCGCCATTGAGGTACACGAACTTCAACTGCAAGGCAAAAAACGCATGAAAATCGATGAGTTTTTAAGAGGGAACACCTTGTAGATTTTAGATTTTTAGATTTGAGATTTGAGATTTTGTACTGCTTACGACTAACAGCTAGTAGCTAGCAGCTTAGAGACTTACCTCACAACTCTCAGCTTCCCATCAACTTTAGCGACAAATATTTTCATCGATGAATAGCTATCTTCCGACTCCTGATAATAGATCAAAGGCTTGCCGTCTTTCTGAGTGAGCTCCCACACTTTACCATCACAATACGAAACGGGTACAATTTCCTCCCGTGATACACCTTGCCATGGTGTTGCAAAAATATTAGACTGCAAGACCTGCTTCATGTTCTCATACATAATGTTAGCATCTACTGAGAACGCTTTGGCAGTATCTTCAATCTTTGGAGTCATCTCCTCAATAAGTTTTTTTGACTTTTTTAGTTTAATAAGACTGTGGATTTTCAGTGCATAGTCCTTTAAGCCTTCCTCATCGTTTAAAACCGGTACCGATTGTATACTTGCGCTGTAGTCAAACCGCTCGTTGTCAAACTCATATGTTTTTATAGTTGGCTCTTCCATCTTAAACTCAAATTGAAGTTGACCTTCTCGGTTATCATCAGTAGAGACCATTTCACCACCACCATAGGTTGATATACCACCGCTTACAAAAGCATTATCACCTAAAGGCTTAGCCACAATTTTAAGCACGTTGTTTTCTCCCACCAAAGCCAGATTTACTGGTGTTTGATTGGAGATCATGCCCTCGCTATTTATATCATAGACAGGAAATCCGTTGATGTAACAACGCACTTCGGCATTGGCAGAAGATACCTTGAGATAATGGAAAAGCTGTTCTTCATTTTGTGCCATAGCACTACAGGAGACCAGAATTAGAATCGAGATTACGCTTTTAACCTTCATAGAAATCAATATACGGATTTTATTAATTTCTATGAATACAAAATTTAGGCCAATAGTTTAAAGTTTTTCGGTCGAGTGCTTATACATTCTAAAAAAAAGAAAAGGTAAGAAGCCAAATCCAAAAACAAGAAAACTTAACCCTAACACAACATTAGCCCCCATCAAATGGCCAATTTTCATCCATGATGCCAACATAAATAGTATCAATGAAGCTGCCCCAAGCATATATTTCATTTTTTGAGACATGGCGCCTACTGCCTTTTCTTTAAATTTATTAATCAGTAATAAAGGAATAAAAATAAAGGCAAGTCCACTGCCACCAGACAGCATAAGAATCATTGCTAAAGGAAAGTGCATTAGTTTAAAGAATAAACCAATTGTAAATGCGAGTGCAAATACAAATCCCGTAATGTAAGTAAACCGTTTCATAGTCATTATTTTATTATAGTTCAGTAAAAAGAGTGTTTCATAGTGTATTTCAGCAAAACCATTCGGTGCTGTTTGTTGAAAAGCTTTTTGATAAGCCGCCTCAAATGAGGAGTCATTTTTATTCATTTCGATCTCGATCAAGCAACACATATGGTCAAGCAAATCGTCTTTGAGCGATGTGTGTTTAGCCATAGCTTTATCTAGCTCAGCAGCAACAAAATCAACCTGTTGTTCTGATATCATGAGTTAAACCCCAGTTTATATTCATTAAAAATCACCTGCTGCATAGTCTTGATAAAGTCTCTCAACTCAATCAGGTGCTGTTCTTTTTCCAACTTACCCTGAGTCGTTAAGAAGTAATACTTCCTTACCCTTTTACCTATCTTCTGCTCCTCAAATCCTAACAAGCCTTGTTTTAGTAGCTTATGCAATGCAGGATACAACGAACCGTCTTTCAACAAAATTTTACCATCGGTCTGCTCCTTCACCCTTTGAGAAATTTCATAACCATACATTTTTTCATTGTTGGCCAATAGGTTTAAAATAATAGTATCGATGGTGCCTTTTAATAATTCTTTAGAATACATAGAACAATAATACATAGATATATGATGTATTTCAATACAATGTAAAAAATATTTATTCATATTAGGCCAAAACATCACTCAAACGGCTTATTTTACTTAGTTTTAAAGTTTCACTACTAAAAATTTTGCATGATGCAGATATCCATGATAGCCGCTGTGGCGGAAAACTATGTGATCGGAAAGGATAATGACCTCGTATGGCGGTTGCCAGATGATATGAAGTTTTTCATGCAAAAGACAACTGGGCATCATGTGATTATGGGTAGAAAGAACTTTGAATCATTGCCACCAAAGTATCGCCCGCTCCCTAACAGAACCAATATTGTGATTACACGTCAGGAAAATTACAAAGCTGAAGGCGCACATGTTGTAAATAGTGTGCAGGAAGCTTTGGTAATTGCCCATAAGAATGACGAACAAGAAGCATTTATTATCGGTGGTGGTGAAATCTATAAACTGGGTCTTGATATTGCCGATACCATGTACATCACAGAAATTCATGAATCTTTCGAAGGGGATGCCTACTTCCCAGAGTTTGATAAATCTAAATGGAATGAAATTGAGCGAATTCCCCATCCGGTCGATGAAAAGCATAAATACCCATTTGATTTCGTGACTTATAAGAAAAAATTGGCTTACTAAAAGTAACCACAAGCCCACAAAAGGGACTTTCTATAGTTTTGTTGTAACTTGACATCAACCTGTAAATACTAAAGTGTCATGCCCAATTTTAAAAATAAAGTGGTTTGGATCACAGGTGCCTCTTCAGGCATTGGCGAAGCTCTGGCTTACGAATTGTCTAATAAAGGCGCCAAACTCATCATCTCTGCAAGAAGAGAGGCTGAACTACTAAGGGTAAAAGAAAGTTGCACCTACCCAAATGAAGTGGCCGTTCTACCTATTGATCTAGCCTTTACTGACACCTTAAAACTGGCAGTGGAGTCAGCGATTTTAATTTATGGTCATATCGATATTCTGGTGAACAACGGTGGTATAAGTCAACGCTCTTTGGCGAGCGAAACGAGCCTCGAGGTTGACAAAAAGCTTATGGATGTAAACTATTTTGGGAGTATTGGTCTTACCAAAGCGTTGATTCCACATTTTTTAGAGAGAAAAAATGGCCAATTTGTGACTGTGACAAGCCTGGTAGGAAAATTTGGCACTCCCTACCGATCGGGTTATGCGGCCTCAAAACATGCACTGCATGGCTTCTTCGATGCACTTAGAGCTGAGTTATGGTCTAAAGGCATTATAGTGACAATGATTTGCCCAGGTTTTATAAAAACAAATGTTTCTATTAACGCACTTACTGAAAAAGGTGAAAAGCTTAATCAAATGGATGAAGCACAGGCCAAAGGCATGAGTGCCGCAAAGTGCGCACGTAAAATAGCCCGGGCCATAAGAAGACAAAAACGAGAAGTCTACATCGGTGGTAAGGAAGTCTATGGGGTATACCTTAAACGCTTCTTTCCAGCACTATTTGCCCGAATAGTGAGAAAGGCTAAGGTGAGGTAATTTAGACCTCAATCACATCTTTTCTTAATAGGCTTCTGTAATTCTCATCGATTTGTGTCATAGGTAAAGAATACATTTTCGGATTATCGTCTGAGGTCAATTCTTTAATCTTTTTCTCTACCCTTGAATACAATAGGGCCTTGGTTTTGATAAGTAATAGTACCTCCTGATGCTCTTCTACCTTTCCATCAACATAGCTAAATGATTTAAGCATTGGCAATTCATCAATGCTATTACACAATCTTGATTCAATAAGGGCATGGGAAATTCTCGTGCCTTCGGTCTGATTTTTTGTTTTATATAGTATGACGATCATAGTATTAAGTTTAGTTAAAACCTAAATTTTCTACTCCAGCTGCCCAATATAGCTGAGCAAGTAACTTCTTATAACGGGCATTTTCTTTTACAAGCTTATACTGGCTACTTAACAGTTTATCAAGCTGCCCATTTAGTTTAAAGAGATCACTCTCACCGTTAGCCAGGTTCAACCTCTCTGCATCAACTAAAAGCTGATAATTCTGTACCATAGCACTTTGTTGTGAAATAAGTGCTGCTGTGTTGATCAACTCGGTGTAACTGGCTCTTATTTCATTCAAAATTTTTAATGTACTGAGGTCTTGTTTGAGCTTGTTTTCCTGAAGCTTTATATTCACTTGTTGCACTTTTGCACGCTCCTTTCTCAAAAAAATGGGGATTTCAAAACCCAGCCCTAGCTGGTAATTTTCATTAAATGAAGGATTCACAAATTCTCCTTCCGGGTCAAGAGGCTGATCGAGCATTCTATATTTAAGATCCAGTTTTGGCTTTAGTTGTTCAGTCGCTAACCTCCTGTTGACCTCTAGCGAACTGGCCTCAATCCTGAGCTTTTGCAATGACGGGTGATTTCGCTCTGCTCGTTGAAGAAGCCCGGATAATGCCTCATCTTCAGGAAGGGTTACAACTACCTGCTCCGGAACAACTCCTGTATTTAATTCCAGAGGGTTGCCCTCAGCGTCCCACAGAAAAGTGGATAACTTAAGCTTTGCCTTTTGCAACTTGGTAAGTGCCTCAATTTGCTCCGCTTGTCTGGTAAGTAAGTTGGTTTTGGCCTGCACTGTATCGATGGCCGCAACTTCACCATATTCAAAAGCCATTTTTGTTCTGTCAAATATATCTTGAGAAAGCAAAATACTCTCATTCACAACCTCAAACTGATAATGTGCAGTGTACCATTCCCAGTAAACCATAGCAGCTTCGAGCAACAGTTCGTTGAGCAAAAACACCTGCTGTGCTTCTGCCATATCACTAAACAATTTGGCTTGCTGTAAAGCTGCCCTTCGGTCATCAATGAACAATCCACGACCTAAAGAAACAGTAACCCCCGCAGAAACCTGCTGGTTTTCAGTGGCATCAGAAATATAGTTCTCCGGATTTAGAAATTCTCCCTGACGCTGACTAAAGCCAACTTCAGGCGTTATTCCCAACCAGGTAGGTATTTTGAGATCTGCACCTATTTTGTCATAATAAGTTTTGTTGTCAAACGATTTTTTCTCCCAGTCCAATACCACTTTAGGGTCAAACCCTCCACGTGCAAGACGTACTTCTGCAGCTGCTGACTCTGACAGCAACGCTACTTGCTTTGCTACGGGATGGTATTGAATTACCCATTGATAGTACGTGTCAAATGCTACAGAAGCAGAATCTGAAACTTGAGACCATCCGAGATAAGGAAGTAATATCAATATGGTTAATAACTGTCTCATTTCTTTTGAGAATTTGTGTCCTCATCTTCCGGGCTTTCATACAAACTTGGAGGGAAACCATTAAGCTGACGCCATATCTCGTACCATATAGGTACATCATCAAGCATGATCCAACCTTTGGCACCAGACCCAAGCCGAATCTGTTCTGGCCATACCTCATCTTCTCCCCCTGGTACTATCAACACCCGAAACTGACCTGCTTTACTATTAACGCGGTCTATCACCTTTACTATGCCTCCAAATGTACCTACCGAAACACTGGGCCACCCGGAAAACTGTAACGCAGGCCACCCGTCAAACTCAATGCGAGCCTCTCGCCCCACAGATAAGAACGCCACATCCATCGCCTGTACATACAATTCTACCGCCATATCAGGGTTGGCAGGCATAATAGTAGCTACAGCCTCGCCTTCTTTTATAGTTTCTCCAATACCAACTTTTATGGCTTTTACCAGATAACCAGATTGAGGTGCTATTATTTGATACTGATCATTTCTAATTTGCATATTAGCGTACTCATTCCGCAGCTTACTCAAGCCTGCCTGGGCCTCATATAGTTGAGAAAGGGTAGCGTTCAGATCAGATTCTGCTTTACTGATTTTATCCTGATAATCTGCCTCCGTACCGGCAATATTTACTCTCACATTTATTAATTCCGTTTTCGTCTCCAGCCATTTATTCTCTGCAGACACCACCTTCATCTTAGTCTCCTGAAATTTCGATTCTATTTCCTGAAATTTCGTAAGTGCTATGTTACCAGCTTCATAGAGCACTTTATTACGCTTATACTGATTTTCCATGTTAGCAAATCGCACTTGTTCAGCCTCAAAATCGATGCTATCTGAAGCCACCTTCAATTTGATTTGTGTAAACTTATTTTTCGCTTGCTGCAGCTTTATAGCAGCTACCTCTCTAAGTGCTTTAATTTGATTTCTGAGTGCATCTGCTTTGGCCTGGTAAGCAACTATACCCTGCTTCTTAGCTTCTAATTGCTCTTCAAGCCTCGAAAGCAAGGCCGGATCAAAGTATTTATCTTTGATCTCTGACAATGTAAGAATGGTATCTCCCTGGTTGATGTACTGGCCTTCAACAATATGCCAACTACTTATACGACCTGCAATGGCCGACTCGATAGATTGCGGGCGGTTTTTAGGTGAAAAAGCTGTCACTTCTCCTTTGCCTCGGATATTTTGCTGCCATGGTAAAAATAAACCAAGTATAAACACGGCACCTAAGCCCATCAGCCACTTAGCTAATACCTTACCAGCTGAAGGAGTTTTTAAGGTCTTTAGTGTATAAAGCTGGTCGCTACTCAAATTTTTATTCATCTGCTCCATGGCTTAAATGATTATATTTTTGAGTTCCCCTAATTTTTTCAATTCTTCAAAGCTTCCCTGATTTCTAATTGTGCCTCGATCCATTAGTATTAAACGATCGCAGGCCTCCATGATAACAGGATCGTTAGAAACTACTAGTAAAGTCCATTGATGATCATCTTGTGTTAACAAACTGATTAAGCGATTCTTTTCGTTTCTGGAAAAACCTGTGAAGTAATCATTCAAAATAAGCATCCGCGGTTTTTTTGCCAGACATCGCGCAAGTATTATTTTGTTTACCAATGTGGTTGATAAACCTTTCCCTCCACTTACCATTTGCGTGCTAAGTCCATCCGGCATAGCATTTAATTCATCTCCAATTTCCAGCATATTGATAGCATCGATTGCGACATCAGGATCAGCATGTGGTTTGCCAACGAGGATATTTTCTAATATAGTACCTTCGAATATATCTTCCTGAGATACGTTTTTTCCTATTTTATCTCGCAAGTTGCTTAAGTCAAGGTCTCTCAGTGAGTAACCATCAATGGTCACCACCCCTTCATAGTTGGTGTGCAAACCTGACAATGTATTTATCAAGATGGTTTTGCCTGAACCCCCAACGCCTGATATGCAAACACTCTCTCCGGATAAAATATTGAGATCAATATTGCGCAGAATATAATTGTCGTCACCTGGAAACTTATAGCTGAGGCCTTTAGCCTGAACCGTAAAACCATGTTGATGTTTTGCCTTAAGGTCGAGGCCACCCGTGCGCTCAAGAGGCAGATCAGTAACATTGGCAATTTTGTCTACAGCCGTGAGCATATCATACACTACATCCATATACATGATGATCTTTTCTACAGAACTTAACGTGAGAATAATTATCACTTCTGAAGCAACAAACTGCCCTAAAGTGATCTCCCTTTGAACGACTAACACGGTACCAATGATTAATAAACCACCGGTAACCAGTGCCTTAAATATGAGTACATAGGTATATTGACCAATTAATACATTGAAATGCGCCTTTCTGTTTTTTAAATAATTGTTGACATTAAAATCAGTCTTTTTCAACGGCAGATTGGTATTCCCTGACAGTTTGAATGAGTTAATGGTGCGCGCCACTTCTTCTAACCAATACACGACCTTATACTTATATTTTGATTCAAGAATGGAAGACCTCAATCCCTGAGGGCCGGTAAGGTAGAAAATAACGGTAAGTGAGCTTAGCAATATGATTCCGAACAAGACAAAAAACGGATGATAGAATGAAAGTAATACCAGGCCAAATAAAATCTGAATGACACCCGAGGATAGGTCTATCAATAATTTGGGAAGCCCTTTTTGAATGGTAAGTACATCAAAAAATCGGTTCATCAACTCAGGAGCATAGTACTGCTGTAGTGCCTCCACTTTCATCCGTGGCACCCTAAATGCAAATTCGAATGCTGCTTTGGTAAATACTCTTCTTTGAAGGTACTCAACAAGTGTAATTTGCATCACTTGTAAGCCTCCGGCCGCCAACACACCAGCTATTACAAATGCAATCAGAACATATACTGAGCTAAAAAACACCCCCCCTGAGATTAAACTCACAGTTGCCTGAATGCCTAATGGCAGTGTCAGACTTATTAACCCAATTAAAATAGCGTAAACATAGATATAGAATATATCCTTTTTTTCTTCTGAAAGCAGCCGGATCAGGCGCTGTATGGGTGTAAGTTTCTTTTGAGCATCTTCCTGATCAGGGTCTTCGCTCACCAGGCTCTTGTAGCTAAAAACACCCATAAAATCAACTTTATTTTCAATGTTGAGGTGCAACTGGGGTATTTCATTAATACCCATCTCTATGTCATAAGCCTCATCATTTGTGAAGTGTATTACTCTCAGACTATTTTTCTTTCTGTAAAAAATTACCGGAGACCACCCCTGCTCTTTCTTTTCAAAAGCAACTATCGGTATGTGTACTTCAGTCAAAAACTCTTTGAATCGCTGAGGAGAAAGGCTGTTGTCTAAATATATGATGTTTTGTCTATTCGCTTCCTCCATAAGGTCGCGCTTAAATTCTTCCACTTCGCTGTCTTCATAGGTGCGGTTCAGAGATTCTAATGCAAGTAAAGGAGCACCATCTACATCTTGCCCTAAAAGACCTGCCGATTGACGAATAATGGCTGTTATCTGAGTACTATGCATCATTTTTTTGGTTTATGGCGCTAAATACCAAATGAGTTAAAAATTTTGTGTTTTGCTCATCTATTTTTGAGTCATTTCTGTCAAGTTCGGTCAGCGCGGGTAAATGCCTGGCAAAAAAAACCTGCTGATGCGCTGCCTCCAGCATGGTACTGATTAGTGAATGAGAAAAACGATATTTAGGGTTAATTTCCTGCACAAATGAAGCTATCAGTTTACAAAGTGATTTAAACCCTCTAAACAACCCATCGTTATTTTCTTCGTCTACTTTCTTAGTATGATAAACTTTGTCAGACTCAGCAACTACAATCCTACTCAAAACCACCTCATCAATATCCGGAAAAGAATTATCATGCTGTTTTTGCATAGCGACTAGTTCGATAGCGACTTTAAGTTTTTCTTTAGGGTCTTTAATATTTTGAGTGCTAAAATCAATTTTATACTCTAACCAATTCCAATACCATGAGATGAGATAAATTAACAATCGATGCTTATTTTCAAAATATCTATAGATTGACGCCTCGGTAGATCCGATATGTTTCGCCAGCTTTTTGAAGGTAAACTGTTCTATACCCAACTCATCAATCATAAGTATGCTTTCGCGCACCATCTTTCTGCCCAAAGAAGTATCCTGCGGTTCGCGTAAGAACAGCTTTTTATTCATTAGCAACTTTAGTACAGCCATTTGTTCTAAATTTTATTGGTATTACTATCACTAATAATAGTATTACTATCATATAACTCAAAACGAGTTAAAAGGTTTTAACTCTATGAAAAAAATTATTTAACAGAATATTACACAGAGCAAAATGACATTATACCCTCTTTGGGTATATAACTCATCACATTAGTTCGCTCTGTAACTATGGGTACCCCATTGCTCATTAAACTCTACATCATGCTGTCATTTGAAGTGCCAGCTATATTGATGATTTTATTGTAAGTTAGCTGCCAATATGGAAATCTCTTGGATAGATGCATTGATCCTCGTTGTGGTGGGTTTCGGTGCAGGTTTTCTCAACGTATTGGCAGGTGGTGGCTCGCTCATAAGCCTACCAGTATTGATATTTTTAGGCTTGCCGACCCCTGTAGCCAATGCTTCCAACCGCCTGGGTATTATAGCACAGAACATTTTTGCGGTAGCTGGCTTCCAGTCTAAAGGAATAAATGCTTTTCCCTACAGCCTTTATATAGCAGGTTCAGCGCTTGTAGGGGCGATTATTGGTGCCAAAATTTCAGTAGATCTGGAAGATGAACTGTTTAACAGGATCATTGCCATTATAATGATTGGTGTTGTACTGATCACCATATTTAAACCAATAAAAACCGACCAATCAACAGCTGAAAAGCTCGATACCAAATCCATGACTATCGGATGTATCACCTTCTTTTTTATTGGCATTTATGGTGGCTTTATTCAGGCAGGTGTAGGTTTTCTCATAATAGCAGCACTCACTAATATCAATGGTTTCAGTTTGGTAAAAACCAACAGTGCTAAAGTATTTGTGGCTCTAATCTATACTTTATCAGCTGTTGGTGTATTTATATATGAGGATGTAATAAACTGGGAGTATGGCCTTATTTTGGCCGCTGGTACCGCCACCGGTGGTTGGGTAGCCAGTCGATGGTCAGTAGCCAAAGGTGATAAATGGGTCAAAAGGTTTTTAGTTATTGCTGTCACCGGACTCGCCATTAAACTCTGGTTCTTTTAAGTAGTTGCACCCCAATGGGGATATTAGTTAGTACCCGCTGGTTCAGCCAGCGCCATGTTCTTTCTCACCTGATAAAGTAAGATCACACCCACGATAATTGTCGGTATTGATAGTATCAGACTTACAAATGACAAAATAAATGTGATCAGGCAGGTGGCCATGGCTATCTCCAACACCCCAGCGATTAATGCAATATCGCCAATCTTGGAACGTGACATCACCAGGCTGGCGCCAAAGAATACACCACCAATCGCGAAGAAAATAAGCTCAAGAAAAACCAACTCAGGCCCATCAATAGCGGTAACATAGAGCGAGGTAATATCCGCCATGCCAGCAAGTATGTAAATGATACCAAAAGTTACAGTGGCATATTTAAGAATCTCCAGTTTGTAATGACTCGCAGCTATCCAGAAACCGACTAAAAAGGCGACAGCAGATAACACCGAAATAATCTTCACAATAATATATAAGCCATTTGCAATGGTTGGCTCGTGCATACTCATATCATCAATTACACGCAGGTATTCCATCACCCCCTCTGGTATGCCCACAAGAAAATAGATGATTCCACCAACGATCGCCAATTGTAACCAATTTTTGTAGCGTCTGAGCTGACTGGTATTAGTGCCAGATTCCTCATTTACAAAATCTGTGAAGTCATAGTCCAAGGCATTAAAAATTGTTTTAATCGTATAGCTCCTGGGCGTTACATCACCAGACTCTATCCGCTGAATGGTTCTTACGCTAATGTTGCATTTCTCTACAAGTTCCTCTTGCGTGAGCCCTTGCGTTTGTCTCAGTTGGGCAATGTGTTTGCCGAGTTGTGGTTGTTTCATCTTAAATATGTTTGCTTCCTGAGACAAAAGACGTAAAAGGTTATAGTGTGGACAATGAATCAGGTTGAATTAAACCCGACATTTAGCCGCCAATATAAGTATAATGCGGTTTTCACACTAGAAAAAGGGTTTTTATCGGACGTTTATTTTGGCATTATTTATCATATTTTAGCAATCATGAAAGTCGCCATCGCACAGATTCTACGAAATCCATATGCTCTCGAAGAAAATATGCAAGCACACCTTCACGCGTGTAGACAAGCTGGTGAGCAGGCAGCCGATCTAATTTTATTTCCAGAACTATCGCTCACAGGTTATAATTTGTTGGACACCAAAAGGCAAGCTTTCACTTTAGACGATCACAGGCTAAGTCCTTTACAAGTACTTGCCGATGAATACAACCTTACCATTGTCGCAGGGGCACCAGTCCGGCATACGGATCGTTTGCTATTAGCCTCACTTATATTAAGTCCAAAGCAACCCATCAGTTGCTACACCAAGCAGCACCTGCATGGTGAGGAGCAAAAATATTTTGAGACAGCCCCTGACCTGAACCCTTTGCTGGTTATTGGTGGTGAAAAAATTGCCCTGTCTATTTGTGCGGATATCAATTACCCCGAACATTCCAAAGCGGCTATGCAACGTGAGGCTACAATCTATCTTTCGAGTATCTATTTCGAAAGCTATGAAATGGATAAAGCCCATCGGCAGCTTGCCGCACATGCAAAAGCAAACCAAATGAAAGTTTTGATGGCCAATTTTACAGGCACAGCCGATGGCCGTTCTGCCGGAGGCAAAAGCGGCTGGTGGAATCAAGAGGGAAAGCTGATGCAAAGCCTTTCACCAACTGAACCTGAGTTGGTTGTGGCTGATATATAAGCCGTTTTCAGGTTGACCATAAAGTCGTACCACCACTCTAAGTGGTGGCACGACTAATTCAGGTATGTTTGACTGTCACCCTGAAATAAGTTCATCCAACTAAATGTCAGGCAGAGGCACTCGAAGCCCTCTCAAAGAACACAAGTCCATTCGAACCTGGGTTGATTCACCGGGTGACTCAGAGTCACCCGGTGAATGTGAATTAGAAAAGCGTCCCTCCCCCATAATCCCCTCAAGGGGATACAACAATACGAAATAACGTAAAGTCGAGCCAAGACATAATTAACCACTATAATCTTGCCTCAGCAACCTTAAAACCAATATGTCAGGTAAATGTCGGGTCAAAGTGACTATAATTTTTCGCCAGAATTCTTACTCAATACGTATGCTTGCCTAAACAACTTTAAATAAAATGTGGAAAAAAGTACTCTTAATTTTAGTCGCTATTGTTATAGCACTTTTTGTTTTCTTTGAAAATTACAAAGCACCCATTCCCGACAACCATGGCAAGCTTCAGACTACGCTCTACCTGGGCGATGGGTCTAAGCAACCTTTGATTGTAGCCTTTGGTGGTGGCGAAGGTGGCAACGCCTGGACCAGCGATCGATGGTCCAAGACACGCCAACAATTTCTGGATGAAGGATATGCATTTCTTGCCATAGGTTATTTTGGAATGAAAAACACGTCAGCATCACTGGATCGAATTTCATTAAATGCGGTTTATGACACCATCATACAACACGCATCCAATAATCCTCAAATTGATACTTCAAAAATCGCACTACTAGGTGCTTCTAAGGGAGCAGAATTGATCCTCAACCTGGCAAGTAGATATAATGAGGTTGATGCTGTCGTAGCAATGGTTCCCTCTCATGTTAGTTTTCCGGCTATTACCATTATGGCGAATACCTCCTCATGGCATTATAATAATGAAGAGGTACCGTTTGTACCTGCACCCTGGAGCACCGTTGGACCAGCACTCAAAGGTGACTTATATACAGCACATCAGTTAATGCTTGAAGATGAAGATGCTGTAAGAAAAGCTGCCATACCAGTTGAGAAAATCAACGGGCCTATATTTTTACTCTCCGCACAAAATGATGAGCAATGGCCTTCATCTTATATGTCTAAACAATTGATAAAAAGGCTTGACAGTGCCAGCTTCGGTCATTATTATGAACATATCGCGCTCAAAGGTGGTCATGCCGCACCACTACAGCATTTTGATAAAGTTTTGACATTTCTAAATGAACATTTTAGGTAACATATATTGAAGTCATCTCACAAAGGAATCTTAACCACCCTAACCTGGATTGATTCACCGGGTGACTCGAAGTCACCCGGTGAATGTGAACTACAAAAGAGTCATCACTGGGAAAGCAGCTCTGTTTTACAGAGACCCTGAAACAAGTTCAGGGTGACAGTAGAATGATTAATGTGTCAGGCTGAGGCACTCGAAGCCATCTCAAACAACACAAGTCATCCCGTTAGGGATCTTAACCAACCCACAGGTCATACTGAGCGACAGCGAAGTAACTTACTCAGTTAGAAAAATAAAAGTGGACTTCTAAAGCTTAGTAAGATTCCTCGTTCCTCGGAATGACATTCAAGAGTTGTCAGGCTTTTACACCCTCAGAGTCACCTGCAAGGGACTCTGAGTTGCTCTGAAAACCTCAGAGTTCTCTTCGAGTAACTCTGAGTAGATAAAAATATCCAGTAAAGACTGAGATTCTTCGGACTCCTTTGGTCGTCCTCTGAATGACGGCTAAAATTAAGAACCCTTAACCTTAAAACCCTTATAAAACAAAACACCCGCTGCGGAACCTGGCCTCAGCGGGTGAATCGTTGTCTATAGTTGGCTTTAATTGATACAAGTGTACGGTGTAGTTGGTGAAACGTAAACTCCAGGTAGACTAAACGTCTCTTTCACCGTTGAAATGCATAATACCAAGATGAACAAAAACTGCTACTAAAAACAATCTAAACAGCCCTAAAACTTACATCTGTACATAAATCATACATTCTACACAACCTCAAAAGACCCTTATATTATTAATCTGATATTAATTTTAGCTAAAGAAAGGCGCGATACCTTACCTCCATCCCTTTTAACCTGTTACCCGTCTAAAAAAGTCATCTTTACAGACGCATTCACCGTATAAGCTCATGTATCAATACGGTTCGAATTGCGACTATTAAACATACTTTGGATATGGCTGGCGTGCAACACTTCATGGGCGCAAACCAATTTCTCTACCCAATTGGCAGACTCAGCCCTTACCCTCACCTACCAGCAGGTTCAATACGACCCGGCCTACTTTAGCCTCGACTACCCCAATGGCGATGTGCCTAGCAACAAAGGCGTGTGTACCGATGTGGTCATTCGGGCTTACAGAAAGTTGGGCATAGACCTGCAAAAAGAAGTGCATGAAGACATGCGAGCCAACTTTAGCCTATACCCCAACCACTGGGGCCTCACCCGACCCGATAAAAACATCGACCACAGGCGTGTACCCAACCTGATGGTCTATTTCAAACGCCATGGTATGGTGAAAAACAACAGTCAGAACGCGGCAGACTACCAGCCCGGAGACATCGTTTGCTGGCAGTTGCAACGTGGTATGACACACATAGGCATCGTATCACGCAAAAAATCAGCTATAAATAATATCCCCTTGATCATACATAACATTGGTGCCGGACAGGCAATAGAAAACATGCTTTTTGATTACCCTATTATCGGGCACTATAGTTTTAATCCACGATAAATTGCTACCAACTATGAAGCATACCCGCCAAATCATCTATACAGCATTCTTTTTACTCACCAGCACATTAGCCACCGCTCAGGACGCGTGGACACCAAAGCAGCAACAGATTATTAAAGCCATAGCAGGTTTATCTGCAACCACCGCTCCCGAGGGCAAAGGTGCCGATGCGTATGGAGAGTTTCTGGCCGATGACTTTAGCCGCTGGACGGTAGGCAGTGAGGTGACCAACACCAAACTTGACTGGATTGAGGGCATCAGGGAATGGTTTACCGATGGGTGGCGTGTAGCAGACCGACAGCAGGATATTTTGGAAATAGCCATTATCAATGACCTGGCGCATGTGCGCAGAAATGTAACAGAGACCTATATCGGCCCTAAAGGCGATACCTCCTCGTCCAAAGCTGCATTAGCCGAGCTTTGGACTTATAAAAACAACCGCTGGTTGCTCTATCGAGTAAACGTACACCCGATACCTGTGGATAAATAAGAGTAGACCCACCACCCCATCGCATGTATAATATATTAACCAAAGTATTTCATTGTAAATCATCAATTATGAAATTAAAGCTATTATTAATCACAATCCTGGTCATACTTACCTGCTGCAATCCAGTACAAGAATCAGTTTTGGTCGATGCAGATGGCCAAAAGTATTTAGTGAATAAGTATGGAGAAACTTTTTGGATGACAGAGAATCTGCAGACCAAGAACGATACATCAGGAAACCCGATAAAATACTATTTCCCAAATGGCGACTCAACCAACATCGAAACGTTTGGATTATTATATGATTTTGAAACAGCGTGCAAGGTTTGTCCTAATGGTTGGGAGCTCCCAACCAATAAAGATTGGAAAAGATTACTTGAATCAAGTGGAGGTAATGTAGCTGGTATTTATAAGGATAGTCAATACTGGGAAGGTGAAAACAATTCCAATAGTAGCGGCTTTTCAGCAAGACCAGCAGGATTCGGAAATAATGGCGAACATGAGAATCAATTTAAGTCTAAGACATTATTTTGGTCAAACTCAAAAGAGGACGAACATTTTATTTGGACATATATTTTTGAACTTGGTAAGGATTCCATTAGGGTTGCATCTCAACATCCGACTTATGCTTTTTCCGTGAGATGTGTTAAGTCAAAAGACCGATAAAACGAAATAAAATGTGCTGGGATTTCGATCTCTAATTATAGGTTGGCGCGGAATACAGAAATGCATTAGCGAGATTCTCTGCAACCCGCCTTTTCGGCAGGCAAGCTTGGCTCAAAACACAGAAATCATTAGCTTACATTTCAAATCAGTCCGGGAGGCATACTGCTTGCTAGCCTGGCGTTATCTTCCATGTGAGATATGAAGAAAATAGACTGGTCAAACCATATTATAGCATTTCTCAGTGCACTCTTAGGAATTCTAATCGCTTTCAGGTTAGAATTTATCCGTGAAGAACATCAAGAACAAGAACAATTAGACAAGGCGCTCATTGTTATCAAGGAAGAAATTGAGAATAACTTGAAAATCTATAAATCGAACTCAGATAGTATTTGCGCTTGGATTGATTACTACAACGCTACGGCAGATACTTTAACGAGCGGAGACAACCTCGAAATTAATTTTATACCAGCTCTAGGGGTTTCAACTAGTGGCTGGCAAAGCACAATCAACTCAGGCCTTGTTGCCAAAATGCAACATTCTGACGTATTTATTCTTACAGCAATTTACGATTGGACTGAACGCGATTTAGGAGTTTCTGACGCAGAAATGATTGAAGATCAACTAGATGGTGGTTATGATAATATTGATGTGTTCGTTGAATACTTCAATAGAGTTTGTAAAGTTCACAGACTTAAATACGAACGAATCAATCCACTTTTTAAACAAATAGAGTGGTAGTATTTTTTCGAAAGGAACAGTAAGTTAACAGTTCTAAGCGGCATTTGTCAGCACCCCATCACTGCGAGTGGTAGTAATAAGTAACGATTAATTTGACTATATTGATCATGTCAAAATGAAAAAAACAGTAATTGCATCGTTGCTGCTCACTGTTGCATTCACCGTTTACGGTCAGCATGTGCTACCTAAAGTAGTGAGTGGTAAAATAATACGTATAGCACAATTTGAGTCAGAGTATACCGCTACGAGAACTATTGATGTGTGGCTTCCTGAAGATTATAGTGAAGCCAACAAATACGCGGTGCTTTACATGCACGATGGCCAAATGCTCTACGATCCTGAGAATGCCTGGAATAAACAAGCCTGGAATGTAGATGATGTCGCCTCTGAGTTATTAAAATCAAATAAGATCAAAGCATTCATTGTAGTTGGCATTCATAATATTGCAGCATCAAGGCACACCGATTATTTCCCACAAAAGCCTTTTAAATCATTATCTGAGGTTCAAAAGGATACGCTTACAGCGCAGCTTAAACGCTCCCATGTTCCACTCAAAAATGCATTTAGTCCACAATCTGACAACTACCTTAAGTTTATTGTGCATGAGCTAAAGCCATACATTGATAAAACCTATTCGGTATACTCTGAAAGGGAGAGTACATACATCATGGGCAGCAGTATGGGAGGGTTAATTTCGATGTATGCCCTTTGCGAATATCCTCAGGTGTTTGGAGGAGCGGCCTGTTTATCAACGCATTGGCCAGGTACATTTACCCTTGACAACAATCCCGTGCCAGATGCTTTTGTTCATTACTTAGATCGCAATCTTCCAGACCCTCAATCACATAAAATATACTTCGATTGTGGCGATCAGACTTTGGATGCGTTATACCCTACCATTCAAAAAAGAGTAGATCAGCTGCTGATTGAACGGGGCTACAATAAAAGCAATTGGCTTACTAAATACTTCCCTGGAGCAAACCATAGCGAAGATGCATGGAGTAAAAGGTTAAATATCCCTTTGGAGTTCCTTTTTACAGATTAGGATTATTAACACTTGTGGGGGCCTCTAAGGCTTTAGAAGTAAACCGGTAAACAATGATAAAATTCTTTCGAAAAATTCGGCAAAAGCTTCTCACTGAAAATAAATTCAGCCAGTATTTTATTTATGCAATTGGAGAAATCATACTTGTAGTTATAGGGATTTTGATTGCCATATCAATTAACAACTGGATCGATACGAGAAAAAAAGATGATCTTAAAATAAGTTATATCGAATCCTTAAAAAGCGATCTATCAGCTGACATAGTCTATTTTAAGACACAAATAGCAATTGATAGCACTGAATTAGCAAAATTGCTATCCTTTTCGAAAAGGTTATCTAATTCATATACAACAGGGGATACGTTAGTCCAAATTGCACGATATGAATTTTTACCTTTTACTGACATCGACAATGAGTTAAATATGTCAACAATTCATTCTTTGATATCCACCGGAAATATTAATGTGTTTGACAGAAATACGAGTGAGTCATTAATAAAATTCTACAACGAACAATTAAACTCGATTAGTAAGATTGATAGAAATGATGAATTATATTTTAATTCTGTAATCGTCTATAGAAACAAATACCCTTTTAATAGCAAAAGAAATGGCATTAATGGTGACTTTATGAATTCATTTTGGTCGTCTCAGGATGAAAACAAGCTCAAATCTGATTTTAATGGTGTGCTTACTGCCAAAATAGGAATGCTCGACAATTCCATTCTTACCCGAAAAGAATTACTAATGAAGACGACCAAAATGCTAAATAATCTAAATATCATCAACGATTAAGTAAATTTCTATTCACCAACCATTCAATGAATAAAGCGCTCAAGTACTTTCTATATATCTTTCTATTTACAGTACTCACTGTACTCACTCAAATTGGTGGAATAGCCTTGGTCATGGGTATTTATGCAAGTCAGCACCTTAGATTCCGATTCAACCTATTGGTATTGACCATTGCTATTTACTTGATCCTCACATTCGTCATTACGCCCATTACCGCTCCAATTTTTGGTAGAGAAAAAGTACGCAACACAGATCAAATTAAGCCGACTTCGTTTATCACTGTGCTACTCAACAGAAATTATGTCAGGCCTGAACTCAATGACCTATTATTAACTGCATCAGAACGACTACCATCTGGTTATGAAATCAGGTATCTGGATGCCAGCTTTCCCTTTATCAATAAATTCCTTCTATTACCACACTTAAGTCACAACGATGGAAGAAAAATTGACATTAGTCTAATGTACCAAACCTCAAATGGGAAACTCACTAATTTAAAACCTAGTATTTCAGGTTATGGTGTATTTGTGGAACCAACAGCTGTAGAATTCGATCAAACTATGGCATGTAAACAATTGGGTTACTTTCAATATGACTTCCCTAAGTACCTTACTTTTGGGACCATTAACCCGAACATCCAATTTTCCAAAGAACATACCAGGTCGCTAATTAACGCCCTTCTTCAGTCAAGTCAACTACAAAAATTGTTTATTGAAAAGCATCTCATAAACAGAATGCATCTTACAGATGCCAGAATAAGATTTCAAGGTTGTCAAGCAGTCTGACATGATGATCATATTCACATCCAAATCAATTGATATTAAATCACTAACTTCTAACCTCTCACATCTAAATTCTTACCTCTAACTTCTAACATCCAGCCTCTAACTTCCAACCTCCATACATCCTAACCCGCTGTCTGCCTAAGTATATAGCTTACGCTCTTAATTCTACGTATATTATACCAATCACCAAACCGCACAGCTATGAATCGCAAGCAATTTTTCCATCGCTCACTAGTGGCAGGCACAGCCATAGCCATTGCTCCACAGGTATTTTCAAAACCTCAGGACCCTGAGCCACAACTCGACAAAGCCATCGTACAGGAATTTGTAGGAGCAGGCCATCGCGACCTGGACAAGGTTAAACAGCTGTTGGCTGAACACCCTACCCTACTCAATGCTGCCCACGATTGGAAGCATGGGGATTTTGAAACGGCACTTGGTGCGGCCTCACATGTCGGACATAAAGAATTAGCTACCTTCCTCATCGAAAAGGGCGCCCAGGCCAATATTTTTACAGCCTCGCTGTTCGGGCACATCGAAATTATCAAGCCACTCCTTACGGCATTTCCAGCTTCATTACACGCTAAAGGGCCTCATGGTTTTACACTTTTACACCATGCCGAGCGTGGTGGTGAAGATGCCCTTGAAGTGAAAGAATACCTGGTCAGTCTTGGAGCTAAAGAGATGAAAGTGGCTTTGTATTGATACTTTGTTATTGCATCAAAATAGATTAATTACTAGCTTACTTGCTAATTAATCTACTAACATATGTTTATCGGACATTTTGCTGTGGGGCTGGCGGCTAAAAAATCAAGTCATTCTATTTCATTGGCTTTGGCATTTATAGCCGTTCAGTTTTTAGATTTACTCTGGCCAATTTTCGTTTTATTAGGCATTGAGTCGTTCGAAATTGCTGAAGGTATCACCAAGATTACACCCTTGGATTTCACCCATTACCCATACTCACATAGTTTGCTGATGACGGTAGTTTGGAGTGTATTGTTTGGCGGCACCTACTATGTATTTAAGAAAAACAGCCGAAATGCGCTGATATATGGTGGGCTTGTTTTTAGCCATTGGATCTTAGATTTCCTTACGCATCGCCCCGACTTACCACTTACACCCTTTGGTGAGACGAAACTCGGTTTAGGGCTGTGGAACTACCCTGCCATAGAAATTGCATTAGAGGTTGGATTTTTCCTTATAGCCGTATTGATATACATAAATTCCACTGAAGTCAAACGTAAAGTAGCCTTCTGGTCATTAATCACATTTTTCTTAGTCATACATGTTATGAATTTGCTGGGGCCTCCCCCACCTAGCACTGCAGCTGTTGCCTGGTCTGCCAACCTAATGTGGCTAATGGTAGTATGGGCTTGGTACATTGAAAAGGATAAAACTGGGACTTAAATATCAATACAATGGTTCTTTAAAGCCAGGTTTATTTACGACCCAAGAAGTCCTAAGAATCTCACCCCCACTGGTTATTGTGAGGAAGTATGACGAAGCAATCTGTTGAATAAATGCGACTCACGGAGTAAGTTACTTCAATGTCGCTCATATGAATTGTGTTTAACTAGTCGTGCACCACTCTAAGTGGTAGCACAACTTTTTCACAAGCTTCTGAGTCGTCCTAAAATAGGTTGACAGTTTTTGATGATAAATTTAAGACCGAAGGAGGTACTCTTCTTCGGTTTTTTCATGTATAAAGTTAGGTGTTTTCATATTTAAACTAAGATGTGGTCTT